>Ga0209304_1000243_pt1 | contig 39596 bp, 28 predicted proteins | sample COGITO_mtgs_1004_4_FD_184789 | JGI IMG/M metagenome (GOLD analysis project Ga0209304, IMG submission 184789) | Pelagic marine microbial communities from North Sea - COGITO_mtgs_100423 (SPAdes) (version 2) | ecosystem: Environmental > Aquatic > Marine > Epipelagic ...
TTGTGTATTGTTCTCATTCTCACGACCAATGAAATCCATATCCTGCTGGGATTTCTCAACGCGAGCACCATCAGAAGACTTATCCATGAGAGAATCACCTTTTTTCTTACCATCCTTGTAATTGCGGCGATCCATGACAAGATTGCCTTCCTTAAGAGACGTGGATAAAGCGTTTTTATCATTATTCAAAGATTTCATGCGTTCGAGCTCATCCGCTGACAAATTAACTGGCGCATTACCTTTCTCTGTTTGATCTTTTCTAGCATCTGGTGTTTGTTGCTCCCATTTCTCTAGAGCGTCGTATTTGGCTTGCAAAGGTGCTAACTCCTTGTCGATGCCAGCAATCTGCGTCTTAGTTGAAGCGTTGCCCTTAGAAAGACGTGTTGATTCTGCCTTATAAGCAGCAGTGTCGGCGTCCTTCGTAGCTTTAGCAGCAGCATCTGTGAATTTCTTATCACCTGATTCATATGCTCGTCCCAACAAATCATTCTGTGTATCCACATCACCATTTTGTCTGGCTATTTTGAAAGCGCGTTGTTGACTGGGAGGTAGGCTTGCAATCTGCTTATCATCAAAAGCATCAGTTTCCTTCTGATTGTCCTCAAGGATTTTATTATTAGCAGTGATTTTATCGTTCTCTAGATCGATACGTGCATTGTCAGCGTCCACCCACTCTGCGCGTTCAGCTCTTTTGTTGGATAATGCATCAGTGAAACCTGGTATCTTCTTAGCTTCGTAATCAAAAGACCTTATAGTCTTTTCAAAATCAGGATCACTTACATCCATGCCTTCAAGGTATTCGAAGTATCTAGGACCATACTCTTCATTGAAGGATCGCTGTGACTCCTTCTCCTCCATGTCAATAAGACGTTCACGCTGATAAGCATCAGTCAAAGCTTGCGCTTGTGAGGGGTATTGATTGAACCCAGTTTGACCGCGCTGCGGAGCGCCACCGAAGCCTGTTTGTCCCCGCTGTCTACCGCCACTGTAATTTCTGTTTCTAGGAGGCATAGTTAATCAAAAAATCTTGATCTCTTTTTATCTTCGTCTTTATCGCGTTGTACTTGCGTAGTGCCTCGGCCAACTCCAACACCTTGCTGTCCGTTTAGGTCGTACTGAGCTTGCTGCTCAAAAGCACCTGCCTGTCTTACACCGCCGAAAGAAACGCCCTTATCAGTTGCTTCATTAAGTATACCTAAAGCTCCAACTCTATCACCCTGCCTAAGCATCTGTCTGTAGGCTAAATTGTAAGCCCTGCTCTGCTTCCTGTTAGCTTTAGCGTTAGCTCTTGCTTGAGGCGAATAAAGTGAGTTTCGTTCACTACCTGATGTCAGGCCAGAAGCCCCACCAGGACCGTTAGTTTCACCTCTCACCTGAGATGAGCCTCTTGTTCCAAACTCTGTAGGGGCAAGTCGTGAAGAGCTATTTGAAAATTCTCGTTGGTTACTTAATCCTCTAGCCCCTTGCACCCCAGAAGAACCATATGTATTGGTTCCACCTCTCCCACGATTAGGCTCACCAAGAATATCACCTCGCTCCACTGGATCAGATTCCCTCACTCCTCCGCTCATCGGACCGATCTCTTGAATCGGGTAGTTGCTTTCTCCACCATCATCCTGCGCACCGCCTTGCTCACCCTGTAAGCCTCCATTTGTTAAGAAAGTGTTCAGTTGATCGCGGCTAACTCCCAAACTTGAGCCTCTTTCATAAAGATTGGCCTTATCTGCAGATGATGCAGAAGAAGCATCAAAACCACTGTTCGTAAGATCAGATGCAAATTCTTGCCGATCAAGCTTTTTTTGTGCAGCGTTGCCGCGATTAACCTCCATATTGGCTCTGACTTGAGCCCTAGTAGTTGCTTTGTCAAAAGGGATAGGCTGCTTCTCAAAACGCTTCTCTAGTTGCGCTGAAGGTTTCTCCGCAACTGTTGGATTTGGATTAAGTATCTTCTGTTGCTGCTGCTTTTTATCAGCAGCCTTCTTGGCTGCTGCCTTCTTCTTTTCTTCGTCAGTCATATTTATACAATGGATTCTGTTGCTTCTTCAGATGCTGGGTCGTGAATACCGATAGTAATCACCTGTGGGCCTCTAAATTCTTCTGAGTCAAACTCCCTCTCTGCCACTGCCATATTCATGTACATATCAGCACGCTCCCAGTCTGTGTTGTCCTCATAAAGAATGGCTAATGAAGCCAGTTTTAGAGGCTCTAAGTTCTGAAAGGGGAAAGTGTCGTCATCAAGCAGTACAGGGCTGTAGGAGGGCCGTACGAGCGCTTTAACGCTATATGAGCTGTAGTCCTTGTCTTGCCGCTCAAGCTCCGCAGGGATGCGGTAATAGCGATGATCCTCATAGCCTGCCACACTAGTGTCGTGTCCATAGCCTAAGTCTACAAAACGATCACCTCCACTGCCATCCGTCTTATATGTGGTGGCTAAAGGGGTGACGTAATAAGGCTTGTCATTAATCTTAAACGCAAGGACATGAGATATGTTCTCAAACAAGGTGATTACAACACCGTCCTCGTCAGGATTGCCCAAATCGAGCTCTTTATTCCAACCAGGAGTTGCTGATCTGCGATAGAGACGTTCACCAGCTCTGTTGACAATATCAACAAAATCCACCTCTGTGAATTCGTTAGGAATCAAGAGGTGTTCGAAGGCTGTGCGGGCGTCTGCTAATGTTACAAAGGCTGACATAAGTTATGCCCTTATTATAACATACTTTTTATTGTGGTTACTTGTGTGCAATCCAACAATCTTTCCTCCATCCAGCTCGCTTTCCAAAGCCCGTGTGAATAGGAAAACCATAACGTATCTCCTTCAGGTCATACATGCTGTATAATATTTGATTGTAAACAGCCATATCGACGTATTTTGGCAATGCTGTTGGGTATTTCGGATCTAATCTTTTAATCTCTTTAGCAAATGCAGTGACAGTTTGCATAAACAAATCGTAATAAGCGCCAAATATTCCAGCATTCAACAGTGGGTTTTTGTAATATTGAAAATCAGAATAATAGTGATCAATCAATAGCTTTGTCCATTTTGATTTGTTTATAGTCGGATTTTGCGTCCAAGTCCTCTCTGCGCATGTGTATATGTAAGATGGCTCCACTTTTTTCATAAATGACTGAAGCACCTTTACGTCCTGACAATCGGTAACGAATATTTTCTCGTGTTTGTTTTTAGCAAAATAATCAGCGTATAAAATCCACCTATAATCTATGACGTTATATGGTTGCTCAGTAAAATCTGTAACCTTAACAAAGGTAAAAGACTCGGTAGTGTGTTCGTTGATAATTTCATCAGGTATGTTGTCATGAAACAATATTCCATTTAAGCCATGCAGTTTAACACTGTTAACCCACATGCCAATCGGCCCCCAATTTGCAGCTCGATTGAACCTCCTCTGTGGATCAGCCCTGCCAGTTAGCCATATCGTAGCAATTACTGGTGGTTTAAGTTTTGTTGATTTTCCTTCCTCTTTCATAATTGTATGTTTCTTCGGTAATAACTAATCCATATGGCTCTATGGCTTTAGTGAATGTGTCGTATTGCAAAAGCTCATTATACTCGATCGACAAAGAATGCCTTGTTGTAGTGTGTGCCTTGTTAAACTGCTCAGCCTGGCGGTTTAAAGTCTTTTGCGTCATTCTGTCTTCATTCCACCAGTTTTTTCGTTTACGCATACTGTTTATTACGTCGCCAGTGTCTCGTGTTAAAAAGATAAACCTAAACCCAAGATTATTATCCAAAAATTCAACAAGTGTCCTGTAATTGTCCCCATGGGCAAAACCATAATCAACCTGCTTAAAGCCATACACTTCGCCAGACCCACTGCCTGTAAGCGACTTGATGAATTGCAATATACCGTATGAAATAGATGATAAGTGGTTGTTCTGCAAGAAAGGTGTAAAATTACCAAATGCTACATCTGTAGGGCGCGTGACGTTTGGCAAAGCACAATGAGCTTTAAACAGAGAATGAAGCTCAAACAACATTCTCTGTTCGCCATTGATCCTGACAGGCAAACCAGTGGCTGTTGTGCAACTATTCAACAAGCGCAATAAAAATGTAGATCCGCTACGAGGCATAGCAAAAACCATCAATGGAAAAGAAGCTTCTAAATCCTTTTGTTTTGGCATAGGTCGCAGATCACTCCAATTGCATGCATATTGATGCCAAACAGGTGTAACCTTGCGTTTGTTCCATGGCTTGTACTTGTTGTAATGCAATTGTATAGCTTCTTCCTTAGCTCGCTTATTGAGCTGCCTGTCGCAACGTGGCAACAAGTGATTGTGGTGGTCACCTACGTCTTGAGCGTAACCAGCAAATGTTGCAAATTGTGCAAGGTGGTCCTGACCATTGAGCGCCTTAATGTCTTCCCTTATCTTGTCCAATAAGCCATATGATCGTGCTTTCTTAAGGTCTATCAAATTGCCACCCAAAGGCCAACAATGATGATTCCTTAACTCATCACTTTCCAACCTCGAAAAAAGTTGCTTGCGCTTATGTTTAACCCACTCCTGTGGTGTAGTAGCAAATGTTCTGCGATGGTTATACATCGCCGAGTAACACTTGCCATCTTCAAACTCATGATCCATCAACTCGCCAAGATCCTTCACAGCAAGTTGATCCCAATCATTCAGTATGCATCTATCCCAATCATCTATCTCTTTAAGATAAAATAATCTGTCCAATGTAGCATTGCACTGCGGTTGCCCTCCATATTGCTCAGAATAATAATTAATAAACTCTACCTTTAGATTGCTAGTCTCAAAGTCTTGAGCATCCCAGCCTCGTGTAATAATTCTGACGTGTAAATATCTATCAGTATTAGACAATATGCTCTTAATTTGTGTCGGTAAAACGTATTCAGAATCTGGATTGCCGCAGAGCAACAGATTTATGCTATTTGTGTTGTCCATGACTTCCGCTCACAATACCCACCCAAGATGAGTCGCTGAAAATTTCTATTTGTGAGAACGCCTCATTAACAGCACGCATGCAACCTGGAAAACACCTATTGTAATCGTGTCCACACACAAATCCACGATCAGTTAGCAATGGCAGAGAATGTGTTATATCATATGTCAGTGAATTATATGTATGGTCAGCATCTATATATATCAAATCGTATTTGCTGTCAGTGTTTGGTAAGAAATCGTTGCTGCGTTGCTGTAGTAATGTAATGTTACCTGCACCAACTGCAACATCCCGCAACCTTTGTGTTATCGTAGGATCAATGCATGTTAAATGGCAGCAATGAGAAGCTATTAGCTGCGAACTCACACCATTGTTTGATCCTACTTCCAAAACTTCATAATCTGGTTTGCAATGCTTAGTAAGTAGATCATTCAGTCCGTAAAGGTGGTTGACTAAAAAACCATTAGTCCAACCCAAACGTCCACCATCCATGCGTTCTTGATTTAGTTCTATTTCTTTCATAATACCTGTTTAATCCTCTGCTTAATAATCAATAACCAATCCACCTGTTTTTGGTATGTGTATGTAAACTGGCTTCATATCAACTCTGCTCCAAAACCTGTGCTTCCTTAATCTTCCACCACTGCTCTTTAGTCTTCTTGCCACAAGTCCAGCTCAAGCCTTCTCCTTGTCCGTTAATCCAAGGCTGTGCACATAAAATCTTATAATTCTGGTGCTGGTGTAAAATACCAAGCTGGTGATCGATATGGAAATTACTCTTAGCTTCAATGTAATCAGGCGCATACATAATGTGCTGCTGATACTTGCGTAAAAACTTCTTATTGAGAGCAAAGGCGTGTGTCCTGTTGATGTTACGTGCATTGATCACCTCCTTGTTGTAGGGCATCCTGTAGGGCTTAACGCGGGGCATATGTAAGTGTTGTCCACCTAGATAGATCATGTCCCAATCATCTCCCACCTCTTCCATGATGCGATTCATGCGCTCAAGCCAATCATCACTAAACACAGCGTCATCCTCGAAAACCAAAGTGTGTCCAGGTTCATCATCCATCAGTGAGTCCTGTACGATTCGTAGATGACTCATCAAGCAACCCCAAGCGCCATTGCCGCCTCTAAACCAGCCAGATGGAGGAACCTTATCCCCCTCGATAGCGTGCATCTTCTCATACCCTGTGATGCCAGCAGCCTCAGCGCGTTCACAGAAAGCAATCCAACGCTTCGGAAACTTATCTAAACTAACCACCTTAGTGTGCTTAAACCATTTGTGTAGATCAAAAAGCTCACCATTAGGTTTGTTGACTGCGCTTGGCAGCTCCTCTCGTGGCTCCTCAATGCGAGCTGCAGAAGATTCTGGTGTTTCCGAATCTGCACCCAAGGTGACAATCTGCGGAGGTCCAGCGTGCTTCTTTGGGTTGAAATGACTGTTCAGAAAAGCAAGTTGTTCGTCATTAAACAATACAGCTTTTGTATCATCCGCAGCAGGAATAGGCCGCTCAGTAAGTCGTGATGTCATGCATGTATTATAACATAAGATATGCAGTCATAATTCTGTGCTAGATCATAAACGATCATATCCAAAACGCTCAAAATCTTCTGAGTACAACTCGCCAATTTTAGCAACAGCTTGATCTGTCAACTCCTCTTGCCAAGGTATCGATGGTCTAAATGTGTTGGCATTGTGGTGCTGTAAATCTGGCAAATCATATGCCTTTTGCATCTCTGCCCAATCGTCTGTAAGCGTCTCAAACCTGATGAATTTATCTATGCGTTCAATGTGTTGTATCCATGAAGCCTGTGGTTGCGTAAATCTCAATCGAGTATTTTGACTGACCCTCTCTTGCCAGTAAGTGTTAACAGTCTCGCCTTCAACCATTATTTGTGATTTATAATGTGGTGCTTTATGTCTCAAAAAATAATAAATGCTCACAGCCCTGTCGTACGGATTGCGTATGCAAGAAAATACGTAAGCATCCTGATTAACTTTTAGAAAGTGATGACCACGTCGTTGATGACCAGGTCGTTGCCCTATAGCTGTGCAAATACTTGTGCCAGCCGTCTTTGGTATATGTATGAACTCAAACATTATTCTTAACCTGGAGGATTTCCTGCATTTGGATCGGTTATAGTTATATAGTAACCGTTGTAGTAAATTGAGTCTGTAATTTGCCAAGAGCCAGTTGGGTCGCACGGGTCACTAGATGGATGGGTAGGTCCCCCTTCCCGATTCATTGGTGGCGTATCATCAAAAAATGCAAAATATGTATTACCGTATTGAACAGCCCAAAACCCATCTTGTTGCTGTGGTGTACCAAAACCTGTAGGTGGATAATATTTCAGGCTGAATATATTTTGATTGGGGTCAAAATAGGAATAATAATCGTCTTCTGGCGCTTGTTGATAGTAATACTTATCTTTACAGTATCTTACTGTAACTGTGAAGTATTGTATAGATGATGCAAAGTCATATGTTGTCGGGAAAGTAACTTCAATCTCTCGTGGTGCGCAAGGTTGGCAAGGTGGATAATACGTATCTCTCTGATCATCAAGACTCAGTTCAGGGTTATATTCATAATCGCCTGGAATCGCCATTCTAAATGGCACTCCGTATGAGTTGCGCGACCAATAAACCCACCAAAGTTCGAAGAGCTCGCCTGGGGTATCTTCTGCGTCCTGAAACATATGCCATCCAGAATGCATACCATGCGATTTAGCAGAATATTTCTCTGCATAGTCAGTAGTATCATCACCAACATATTCAATAGTAGGTGGCACTCCGTATCTATACCCATCATGCCAGAATGTATGATTACCGTATTCTTCGTCATCTACCTTGTATCTCCAAAACGCACTGCCAGGACTGCCATCCGAACTATCGATGGTTTGATCTTGCTTCATTCGTGGAGTGTATATATTGTAATTAGTTATGAAGTCTTTAGGTGCTTCAATATTTTTACAATCATGTCTAAGGCAATCAAATGATTCACCAACGCATTCGTACTTCAATTCACCATTTCGCCAAAATTGGGGGGTGGGATGTATGCAAACTATAGTTTCGAAAACAGTATGCCAATGCTGCGCGCTATCGAAAAACCTAATTAACAATTGATTTTGTGTTTTTTCAGCCTCTGTCGCTCCTGTATGTATTGCTGGACGGTAATGAAAAATCGGATTATTTGCAAAATATGAATTATCATCAGTAAATATGTAGATGAAGTGACCTCTGGGAGAAAAGTAATTCTCTAAATTTACACCATCAAGGTAATATGCCGCTAGAGACATATTAGGATTGCTATCGCGGAAATCCAAAACTTGTTGGGGTATATGCTCTGGATTTATATAAGGACCTTCTCCAGGACCATCTACTGCCCAGTTTTGGGCTTGATTGAGAGACTTAGTAGAATTTATTGTCTGCAAAGGCACAATCATTCTGTCGGTTCCTCCATATTCAGCAGGAAAATAGTTATAATTGAGAATCGTAGTAGTAACACATGCTGGTATAGGAGAAAGAATCTCTTCTGGTATGTTAGTAGAACTAGAAGAACCAGAAGGACTAGCAGAAGAGCTGGAATCAAAAGAGCTGGTAGACGATGTCGAAGGACAAGCTCCATGATCTACATAAAAGAGTTCAGTATCGATTTGATAATCTTCACGTATCTCGCCGTTTTGCCCAGCTCGGTTTGATTGGTTGCCATTACTTAAATTGTACATCCGATATTCGCCAAGTGCGTCTTTTCGTATGTCGTAGGCATATCCTTCACCCCCATTTAGACTTGGTATGCCCATGCCAGCAAAACCAGTGTAAATACAAGTAGGTTGTTCTTCATCACTGTAGTCTGTGTAAGTACCAGAAATACCAGTGAAAGTTTCGGATCTAGTAGCGTATGTAGGCGGGTCTGGGAAACCCGTATCTGTCCTCACAAACCACCACACACACAAGTCCCCACAATCATTTGAGCCGCTTGAGCCGATTGAGCTGGAAGCTGATTCGCATGACTGTATATCCACGCCGTCCATTTCAAAGCCCCTGTTCACCTCCAACCACATTTCATCCTCACTAGTGTAAACTTCTAAAGAAGTGTCAGTTCCGAATAAATAAACATCGGTCCCGCCGTCCCAACCCATAAAGAATGTGCCGCTTGGTGTCACAAAATTGTAAATCCAACCACCATTCTGGGCCCAATACTCACGACAAGCTATCACTTCTTCCCCGTCAAATTTCAAACACTTGCAATCCGAGCTAGAAGACTCATTAAATGAGCTACTAGTGCTACTACTTGAGAAAGAAGGACAATCACCAGGCGTAATTTCGTACTCTGTACCGTCTATAGTAAATATAACAGAAGTCACTGGCGTAACCATGGATTCTAAGTGATTACCAGCCTGATCGTAAAAGTGTATGTGGTCGCCAACGTAAACATTACCATTTTGGGTAGTCCTTATCGGCTGATACATATTCCACGATGATCCTGCCCCTGCAACATCAGGAAAGGAATAAACACAAGACCCTATCACCTCAGCGGGATCACTTGAGTATTCCGAAATTTTGTCTTGATAGCCAGCTGGCTCATTGTTTGGATCGGATGCTTGAAAAAACCCAGGAGATCCATTGTATTCTACATTTCCATCAGCATCTGTAGACTTCAAACAATAATCACCACAGTCAAAATCAATGCCGCTTCCAGATGAAGCAGAAGAAGTAGAAGAAGAAGAAGAAGGACAAGCACCAGGAGCAATCTTGTATTCCGCAACAGGTAAAAGTACCAATTGAAAGTCATCGTATGAACCTTGGTAAACGCCGTCATGATAAAGATGAGGCTCATCATTAGGCTCAATAACACCACCTCCTTTATCAACATATCCTTGATACCAAGCCAGATTGCCGTCTGGTGTTCCCGTGGCTAACATGTAGCAATAGCCAGCATAAGGGAAACTGGTGGCGTATGTATCGTTGGTAGGCAAATCTGGCACACCATCTAAAAACGGATCACCAGCAGGAATCCATTCTCCCGTGAGCTCCATAGATCCATATGTAGTCGGTACTGTACTGTCATCCGTCCATGTTAAACAAAACTCGCCGCAATCAGGGGAGTTGTCGCTGCTGCCAGATCCAGAAGCTGATGAACTGGTAGCTGATGAACTCGTAAGAGAGCCACTCGATGTAGATGCACTAGAGCCACTCGATGTAGATGCACTGGAAACGCTAAAAGAACTGCTGCCAGAGGAACCGCTGCTAGATGAGGTGCATTCACTAAACCCATAAGGATTGTCAGCGTAAAAAGCCTCTAAATCTGGGTAGAATGTTGGCAGATTCCCATTATTAGGGCCAACCTCAACACCGCCACCCTGCATAACGAAAATGGTATAATCCAATCCATCTGCAGTAAGTATGTAGCCGCACTTCTCAGTGTCTTCGTTGGCATTAGTAAGAAAAGTTCCTGTCAAATAATGATTCTCACCGTTAGCTCGGATGCAAATCTCGGGACAAGAGTCACTGGATCCACTAGTACTCGAAACACTCGTACTTGAAACACTAGTGCTAGAAACACTAGTACTCGAACCACTTGAACTAGAGCTAGAACTGCCAGAGCCACTAGAGCGACTAGAGCTACTAGAACTACTTGAGCTACTTGATTTCGAGCTACCCCAACTAATCGACATACTGTTTAATTATTATAGGTCTAAGGTTAAACGTTTCTCGTTTGCATCAAACTCTGCTTGTGTTTTCTGTTCAAACTTAACACCTGCAAAACCTCGACGTATACCTGCGAGCTTTACAACAAGCCTGTTTGGTCTGTTGTATGGGAAGTATGATGTGCGTATCGTGAGCACACCGTTCCCGTCGATACTAAAGCCTACTGGCACAGGCTTGTCTGATGTGTAGGCCACCACTTCCATTGAGCCATGCTCTAAAACACTGCGAAATTTACCGCATGTATTCACAGACCAATTCCTAGCCCATTTAGGGCGCTCTACAACGATCGTATCCTCAAAACGAACATCAGGTGCCTCAACGCAGTAAAGGGCCGTAAATCCTGTTTTGGTCCAGTTAACAGGAACTATAGCGCTGTCCTTACTAGACCCAGAATCACCACCATCATCAGAACCTCCTGAACCTCCTGAACCTCCAGAACCTCCAGAATCTCCAGAATCTCCTGAATCTCCTGAACCAGAATCACATAGTATCTCAAGGTTAACAAATATATCGCTATGTACGAGCTGTGTAATTTCGACAGCCTCAATTTGTGATGCAAATAGTGGTACGCCATCCTGAGTAAAACCAGTAACTATATTTTGTGAATCTATTTCCAGTTTTGCAATTACAACCAAAAAACCTTCTTTGTTATCTATGTACTCATCGTATTCGTCGTCCGTCCATACTTTCACTCCCCCAACACCATCACAAGGCAGCTCAAGAACCACACGAGTAGCTTCGGCGGCCACAGAGGTGGAAACTAAACCATCTTCACCAAGGGGGCCAATAGCCCCAGCACCATCCAATAAAGGATAAGTCGGTTCTAATACATCCCCTTTCGGACCCAATTCCCTTATGGAGTATGTGCCAGGCGCTACGTAAAGTTTACCGTCGGTAACTGAAATCTCAAAAGGATGCAGGTATTCATCCGTATAGTCAGAATCGTAAAGATCACCAGCAAGACCAGTGTCCACTGTTCCATTACCGCCATCATGTCCCAATAAGTAATTCGGAAAAGTTTCGCCTGGCAAATAACCCACCTCTGGGTTGTGCTCCAAACCTTTTTGTATGTGATTAGGATCTAAGTCACTCATTGTTAAACCGTAGGTGCTGTGATGTAAACAGATTTTGAAACGTAACCTCCGTATGCTGGCCTTGCTGACCAAGCTGCAAGAAACTCTTGTGTTGGCCAATCAGTGTAAGTCGTTGCAGGTACTGTCCAATCACTATTGTATGTGTAAGAGTACTTTTTGTCGTTTGTACCGTAGTCGGCCTTAAATAAAATTTGTGCATGCAAGCAAGGTGGAGAACTCACCCTGAATGCTGGTGAATTATACACTAAAACCCCTGGCATCAAAACAATCGGTACTTGCGCAACTGGCTTAACTAAATGCCACTCCTCAACCACTCTTGCTTTAACTGGGCCTGAATAGCCGATTTTCTTCCATAAAAACTGTGGATAGATTTCGTTACCTCCCTTCTTCAGCGGCCATATGAACAAATCAATTCGCGTCAATACTCGCGGAAAAGTGTATTGTATTGTTGTATCGTATTCAAGAGTCTCAAAAGGCCTGATATTAGCAGTCTCAGCTAGAGACAAACCGCAGCCATAAGGTTGTATTGACGTGTAGTTACCATTTAAATCGACGTCCTTCTTTTCTGTATCAACCGCCGTGTTCTTAATAACCTTCTTTGAGAAAGACTCAAGCTTGCCTGTCACCTGATTGATTCGATGACCTGATAGCAAATCACTTGGCACAGTGCCTACTGTGTAATTAACTCTAGACAAGATACCGCAACCAAGTGGCGTTGTAGCATACTCAATAACGACCGCTGCTGCATCGTCTGGATCAGCATCACCTCGTGCGTAACCAGGCACATCAGCAGTCTTCACAACATATGAGATGTTACTCACACTGCAGAATAAGTCGTTTATGCCTTCAGATGTCTTCTTGTAATTAGACCCGATCTGAGCATATCTTATCTCAAACTCAACTAGGTTACCACATACTGGTTTTTGTGTCACCTGTACCACTACTTGACCAGCCGTGCCTCGTGAGGCTCCCACTATGGGTTGTTGAGATGTAGACAAATCGAAAAAGGTATCAATATTGGCATCGCAGTAATCTGGCGACTCATATGATGCTGTTTTCACCTCTGTTGGTAATGCATCTATCGACTTGTATGACTCGATAACAAATTGATCGCATTTGTATATGCGCTGTTGGTAATCAACAACAATCGAGCTATCAGCCAGCGTGTCGCCTATCGTATAGTCAAGTGTAGAGCCTTCTAGAACAATCTGCCTATATTCAGTAATAGAACAGTACTTGTTATCACTGTTTGTTACTGTTGTCAGTGGTGATGGTACTGCAGCTGTTGTTTCTTCGTGACGTACAACACCACCGCACCCTGTAGGAGTCACCCTTTTATCGATAACATAACCTAAACCACCAGTAGCGCCAACTGCGGGGAAATTAGCAGAAGATTTATCATAAAGAACTTTTGTTTGTATCTCGCAAAAATTATCGTCCGATGAAATTGTTATTAATGCTGGAGAGGGCAACGTTGTAGATATTTCCGTTTGCTTGGAAATAGTGCCGCAACCAATCGCATCGCGTGTCACCTCAAGTATTGTTTGTCCAGCTTCATTGTCTGTACCCTGTCCTGGTAAAGAACCAAGAGTTGATGTTAATTCGTAAGTTTCAGTTTTTGTGGTAGTGCAGTATGTTGAGTCTGCTGATTCAGAAGTGTTTACTAAAGGCAAGGCGACATAGTGTACTTCATACTTACGTAGTCCATCACAATCAACATCCATTGCCTTGGCCTCAACTACCTTTCCCGTTCCATAAACATCGCCTACTGCAGGTAGTGTGACACTGCCGTCGGTGTCGTAGTAAGTATCAACACTGACCCTACAGTATCTCGGATCATCGTACTCAGAAGTGCGTGGGGGTGATGGGATTTGTGCATAAGCATTAGTAAACTTATAAATATCTCCACATCCGTAAGGATCTTTATTTGAGCTAATGCACTTAAGTAACGTGTTAGTTGATAGGTCAGAACCTATCGCAGGTTGCACGTAAACTGTGTCAGTGTGGTAAAAAGACTCAGTGTGTATAGTACACATGTCATCGTCTTTACGCTCAGACACCTGAGTATTTGTAGGCAATTCCGTTGTAGTAAGAGAAAACTTCCTAATAGAACCAAGATCAATATCCTGTGCGGTAGCTTCTAAAACATAACTGCCATTTGTGTGTAAACTACCCGCAACTGGCAATACGTGTGTGTCTAAGTCGTAATGCACCTCGTCCTCTAAAGTGCAAAACTCCCTATCCTCGCGTTCCACGTACTTCTTAGAAGTTGGCAGTGTCACGTAACGATACTCAACCTTAATTAAGGTGCCGCAATTAACCTCGTCCTTCTTTGCAGACAAGATATACCCTCCACCATAAGGTGCTCCATGAGATAATAGTACATATTGATCGTTAACGTAAAACGTATCAATAGAAACTCGGCCATACTCAGCATCTTCAATAAGATTTGTTTTAGCAGGTGACGGGATCTGGGCGTAGGTGACGTCATATGCAAAAATGCCTCCGCAGCCGTAAGGAGTGGCAGCAGTGTTCACAACCTTCAAGCCTGTTATTGTTGGGTGTACGGAATCCAGAGTAGGCAAAGTGTATGCTGTGTCTGTGTTGGTGAAGCTTTCAGTTATGATCCTACAAAGATCATCATCTGTTCTTTCTGAAGTTTTAATCGGTGAAGGAACTTGTCCTGTCGTGATCGTGTACTCCGTGATGCCACCACAGTTAATATCAAGACTAGTGGAATCTATAACAGGCGAACCGTTATGTATAGACCCCCTAGACGGCAGTACATAGGTTGATAAATCAAAAAAGCTTTCAGTGGTTAGTAGACAAAAACGTTCATCTTCAGAAGTGCGTGATTTAGTAGGTGTAGGTAAAAGAATCGTACCAACTACGTAGCGCCTCAAAGTGCCGCAGTTTACGTCTTGTGCTACAGCTGTAATGACTGTCTGACCTTCGTAAGTAGTTCCGACAGCAGATAAGGGTGCAGCACCTTCAAGATCGTAGTAAGTGTACTCTGTCACCCTACCCCAGCGATCATCTTCTCTTTCCGACTCTCGTGGTGGTGAGGGTATAACTGCGTAAGTTACAGAAATGTTCTTTATACCCCTACAACCCAAAGGTGTCTCTTCTGTATTAACTACTTTTAAAGAAACATCAGTAAGATGTGCGTCGTCGATTGCAGGTAATACAAAAGAATCCAACTGTACTGATTGTTCTGTGACAATGCGACATTGCTCATTATCTAGCCTCTCGCTTATGCGCAACGGACTAGGAACAACTCCCGATGTAAGTGTGTACTCAAACAAACCATCTGGATTAATCTCACGTGTTGAAATATCAATAAGTGTGCCAGAACCATAAACAGACCCTAATGCGGGTGGTAAATAAACAGCTGTATCGATAAGAGTATCAATCTGCAAATCACAATAAGTATCATCCTGCCTAGTGGCCTCCTTAATAATAGGTAGGGCTGGTACTGTTGTGACAACGTAACGACGTAGCGTTCCGCAGTTCACATCGTTAGCCTGTGCATTCACCACAATACCCGTATCGTATGTCGATCCAATAGATGGCAATGCAAATACTCCTTCAAGATCGTAAAAGGTATAATCAATAACCCTGCCATATGTAGCGTCGTCACGCTCAGTGTCTCGTGGTGGCGAAGGTATCTGTGCGTAAGAAACTTCCAAGTTGTGTATACCTCTGCAACCCAATGGAGTAGTTACTGTATTAACTACCTTGAGATCAGTTAAAGTGCTGTGCGTAGTGTCTAAAGCAGGAACGGGTACTGTATCAACATCAACATAAGACTCTGTGCGTATGATGCATTGATCGTTGTCGGTGCGTTCCGATAATCGTACAGGTGAAGGTACCACCCCACTTGTGATGGTGTATCGTGTTACGCCACCAACATTTATATCCTCAGATTGCAAATCTATGATAGTGCCAGATCCGTAAACGCTTCCTAAAACGGGTAGTTCATAAGTATCGAGATCTATAAAGACCTCTGTCTCTACTCCACAATATGTGTCATCCTCACGATGCAAATAACGCTTAGATGTAGGCAAAGCAACAGTTGAAACTACATAACGTCTTAAATCACCGCAATTAACATCCTCTGCGAGAGCTTCTATGACAATTTCGCTATTGTCAGCGTAAACACTACCTTGTATCGGTAATGCTACTGCCCCTAGGAGATCGTAGAAGGTAAAAGAAGTAACTGTACCCCAAGTATCATCCTCTCTTACAGATTGTCGTGGTGGTGATGGTATGACTGCGTATGTAACTTCATAATTATTAATACCGCGACAACCTAGTGGCGTCACAGTAGTGTTTACTACTTTGAGCTCAACATCAGTAGGGTGTGCCGAGTCTATAGATGGTGCTGTATAGCTGTCTAAATCAACAAAAGTTTCTGTAACAATGCGACACTGGGCATCATCGGTCCTTTCCGACAACTTCTTCGGGCTTGGTACAACGCCAGATACAACTGTGTATTCAGTAATACCGCCCAAATTAATGTCCCTTGATTGCGTGTCTATAACAACTCCAGATCCGTAAATTGTGCCTAATCCAGGCAATGCTGCGTCTTTAGCAAAATATGTTTCAGTTTCTACACCGCAATACAAATCATCATCTCTTGTCTGTAAAGTTTTTAACGTGGGAAGTGTTATTGTTGAGATGACATACCTCCTGAGAGTTCCGCAATTAACATCTTCAGCTACTGCCTCTATAACAGTAGCTTCTTCATAAGTTGAGCCTTGTTCAGGTAATGGTGTAGTTCCCTCCGTATCGTAAAAGGTATAAGTCTTTACACGGCCAAACCTATCATCCTCTCGTTCAGATTGCCGTGGAGGTGAAGGAATTACAGCGTAAGTGATTTGATAATTACTAATGCCTCTGCAGCCAAGAGGAATTGCAGTAGTATCCACAACCTTTAATTCAGTGTCTGTGCTATGTGCGCTGTCTAGTGCAGGTAATAAGTATGTATCAACATCAACAAATGACTCCGTGACAATGCGGCACTGTTCATTGTCGGTCCTACTTGATACCTTAATAGGGCTAGGCACCACACCGCTTGTTATACGGTATTCAGTTAAGCCACCCAAATTGAGATCATTGGTAGTGAGGTCAATAACAACGCCGCTGCCATAAACCGATCCTAAAAGAGGTAATTGGTAAGCGTTGGTATCAATGAAAACCTCAACTTCAACACCGCAATAAATGTCATCTTCGCGGCCCTCATAACGTTTAGTAGTAGGAAGTATAACTGTCGATACAACGTAACGTCTCAAGGTCCCACAATTCACATCATTTGCAACCGCTGCAATAACTGTGCCTCCCTCATAAGTAGAGCCAATCGTGGCTAATGTAGTTGTGCCTTCTAGATCGTAATATGTGTATTCTGTGACCCTACCCCACCTGTCGTCTTCTCTCTCAGATTGCCTTGGTGGAGAGGGAATCACTGCGTATGTGATAGATACACTCTTGATACCTCTGCACCCTCGTGGTGTTTCCTGTGTATTAACCACCTTCAGATCAGCGTCAGTAGGATGCGCTGTATCGATAGCAGGCAGTGTGTATGCATCGAGCTGCACAGACTCTTCAGTCACAATACGACATTGCTCATTATCCAAACGCTCAGTTGTACGAGTCGGTGTAGGGACGACACCAGAAGTAACAGTATACTCATACAATCCGTCTGGATTTAGCTCACGTGTAGATACATCAATAACAACACCTGCCCCGACAGCAGACCCTAATGCTGGTGGCAAGTATGTAGCAGTATCGATGTGTATGTCAGTTGTGATGTCACAATACTCGTCATCGTGACGTGTTGTTTCTTTTGTAATCGGTAATCCAGGAACAGTTGTTACTACATAGCGCCTTAAATCACCACAATTGATATCCTGTGCCTGAGCTTGTATGACAATCCCCGCTTCGTATGTAGCACCAATAGTTGGTAAAGCAAACACACCTTCTAAATCATAAAAAGTCCAATCGATAACACGACCGTAAGTTGCATCATCCCTCTCAGACTCTCTCGGTGGAGTGGGAATTTGCGCGTATGTCACCTCTATATTGTTGATGCCTCTGCAACCCAGAGGTGTATAAACTACATTAACAACCTTTAAGTCTGTAATTGTTAAGTGAGCATCATTTAGCAATGGAACATTAGCAGTTTCCAGATCAACATAAGTTTCTGTTCGAATAACGCATTGTTCATTGTCAGTTCTTTCAGCCACCTTAATTGGTGAGGGAACTACCCCTGAAGTTATTGTGTATTCCACCAAACCATCTGGATGTAATTCACGAGTAGAAACGTCTATAATTGTTCCTGCTCCACCTGGTGTACCAAGAGCAGGTGGCGTGTAAGTAGACGTATCAATACGTGTTTCAGTCTGCAGCTCGCAATAAGTATCATCGTGTCTCTCCGTATCCTTGATAACAGGTAATGCGGCAACAGTAGACACGACATACCTACGTAAGGTGCCGCAGTTTACGTCATTAGCCTGGGCATCAACTACAATTCTGGTGTCGTAAGTGTCTCCTATAGCTGGTAGCGGCAATACGCCTTCTAAATCGTAATAAGTGTAATCAATAACCCTGCCGTAACTTGTATCGTCTCTCTCTGACTCTCTAGGTGGACTTGGAATGACTGCGTAAGTGATAGATACATTTTTAATGCCACGACAACCGAGTGGATTCTCTTCTGTATTAACTACTTTTAACTCAGTATCTGTAGCGTGTGATGAATCAATTGCAGGCAGTGTAAAAGTATCGAGCTGTACAGATTGCTCAGTAACTATACGACACTGTTCATTGTCCGTGCGCTCAGTCACCCTTAATGGTGAAGGCACAACACCTGAAGTAATTCTATACTCAGTAATTCCACCTAAATTCAAGTCTTGAGAAGAAAGATCAATGACACTACCAGCTCCATAAACAGAACCCAGTATAGGCAAAACGTAAGTGTCGCTTGCTATGAAAACTTCAGTCTCAACACCACAGTAAGTGTCATCCTCCCTGTGTTCATATCGTTTAGCAGTAGGCAATGCAACAGTGCTTACTACATAACGCCTCAGGCTACCGCAATTAACGTCATTTGCTACGGCAGATATAACAATCTGTGACTCATATGTATCGCCTAAAACAGGCAATGCTAATGTACCTTCTAGATCGTAAAAGGTGTAATCCGTTACAGTACCCCAACGCTCGTCTTCTCTAACTGACTCTCGTGGAGGGCTAGGTATGACGGCGTAAGTGATTTCGTAATTGCTAATGCCACGACAGCCAAGCGGTGTCTGATTCGTGTTAACTACTTTGAGATCTGTGTCTGTTGGGTGTGCAGAGTCAACGAGAGGAAGGGTGTATGAATCGACATCTACAAAAGTCTCTGATTGTATGCGGCATCGTTCATCGTCAGTCCTGATAGAAATCTTCTTAGGGCTGGGAATCACACCGCTGGTAATAGAATACTCAGTTATCCCGCCACAACCAATGTCACGACTTGATACATCAATCACTGTACCAGCACCATAAACTGTACCTAGGCCAGGTGTTGTGTAAGTGTCTAAGTCTAAAAACTGCTCTGTCTCTACGCCACAGTATGTGTCGTCTTCTCTGTGCTGGTAACGTTTCGAGGTAGGTAGGTTGATGTAATCAATACTGATTCGCCTCACCGTGCCGCAGTTAATATCAGTTGCTTGCGCATTAACAACATACCCTCCTAGATACGTGTCACCTTGTACAGGCAACTCGTATCCTTCCAACTCGTAAAAAGTATCGGAGAATAAAGTGCAATACTCGGGGTGTTCGCTTTCAGTTGTGCGCTTTTCACTTGGTACTGCTGCATAAGTGACAGTTGATTTCCTGATGTCACCACAGCCGATATCGTCTATCTTTGCATCTACAACAACGTAACCCGTTTCGCCAGCAGAACCCAGCCCAGCAAGTGTAGTGAGTGATGCCGCTAAATCGTAATGAGTATCAGTGTAGGTGTCGCACCATTCGTCGCTAGTAGACTTTGTAGTGACTGTAGGTGTTGGCAGAGTGGCGTAAGTAACAGTATACCTCCTAACTGGACCTAAATTAACGTCCTCTGCAATTGAATCTATTACATGTCCAGTGCCATACGCATCACCTTTTGATGGCAACTCCTCTGTGTCCAAAGCATGCCAAGTGTCTGTCGTAGTAAGACAAAAGGCATCATTCTGCCTAGTAGTTTGATTTTTAGATGTAGGTAGTGCTGCGTAAAAAATAGTGTACTTAGCCAATACACCACAACCTTGTGGCATTCTTTGTGACTCAATAACATAGCCGCCACCATAAGCATCTCCGTGAGTTAAAAGTGTAGCTGTATCTACATCAAAATAAGTTTCTTGAGTTAAAGAACCCCATTCAGGACTTTCAGTAACTTCTTTTCTCTTCGTAGAAGGAATCGGAGCATATACGATTGTGCGTTTCGCCACTTCGCCACACCCAATGTCTTGTATGGTAGCGTCTACAACCCTGTATGTAGAGTCGCTGGTGTTTGCATCGCCATTGCTGGGCATTGTGCCAATAGCGCTTTTTAGAGCGTAATTAGTCTCAGTAATGAGATTGCAATGCTCTTCGTGTAAACTTTCCGTAGTGACAACGGGTGTAGGTAATGCTGCATACTTGATGCTGAACCTCATTAAGTCACCGCAACCTACTGCGTCTGCCTTTGCGTCAATAACATAACCACCTGAGTATGCATCGCCTTTTGCAGGCAGATCGAAATTAGCTAGCAAATCGTAGAAAAACGCTTCACTAACACGACAAAACTCTGGGTCGTCAATCTGATTAACCCTCGGTGCTGTTGGTACATTCGCATATGAAATGCTACGCTTTGTAACCTCTCCACACCCTATATCCTCTAAGGAGGCCTCAATAACCTGATAGCCTGGTTCAGAGGCATGTGAATCACCGTACTGCGGCAAAGACCCGATGCTTGCCTTCAGGTCGTAATTTGTTTCAGAGATGACACGACAGTAATCTTTATTCAACACCTCTGTCTCAACAACTGGTGTCGGCATTGAAGCATATGTGATCTCAAACTTGTATAAATCCCCGCAACCAGCAGCCTCAGCTTTTGCATCAATTACATTGTAATCAGTTTCGTATACCGAGCCTTTAATAGGTAACGTGTAATTTGCTCCAAGATCATAAAAACGCTGTGTGTATGTTTTACAGAACTGTGCATCATCCCTTTCGTCAATAACTGGTTGAGTGGGAACAGTGGCATAGCTAACTGTTTGCTTAGTCACCTGACCGCATCCAATGTCCTCTAATGATGCTTCAATAACCTGGTAACCAGTCTGTGTGGTGTGTGCGTCACCATAAGCAGGTAGGGCTCCAATGTTTGATTTTAAATCATAATTAGTCTCAGATATAACTCTGCAATAATCTCTATTGAGTACCTCACTTACTACTACAGGTGTAGGTAGTGTAGCATAACTGATCTCAAACCGCATTAGATCACCGCAGCCTACTGCTGTGGCCTTACTGTCAAGAACGGTGTGTGTAGTCTTATAAGAATCCCCCTTGTCAGGTAAGGTGTAATTTGTAGATAAATCGTAAAACCGTTCCTTGTACATCTTGCAGTACTGAGGATCATCCATCTCATCGATGACTGGTTCAGTAGGGACGGTGGCGTAACTGACAGATTGCTTGCTCACCTCGCCGCAGCCGATATCCTCCAAAGAAGCCTCTATAACTTGGTAGCCCGTTTCAGTTGGGTGTGAATCCCCATATGACGGCAAAGCACCAATACTAGATTTGAGATCGTAATTGGTTTGTGTAATAACTCGACAATAGTCGCGGTTGAGTATCTCAGTCTCTACTACAGGCGTCGGTAGTGTAGCGTAAGTAATTGTAAATTGCTTTAAATCCCCACAACCAAGAGCATTCGCCTGTGCATCTAATACAGTGTAAGTGGATTTGTAAGCATCTCCCTTTACAGGCAAAGTGTAGTTCGTTGATAGGTCGTAAAACCTCTCTTTGTATGTCTTGCAGAACTGATCATCGTCCACCTCGTCAATAACAGGTGTAGTTGGTACGGTGGCATAGCTGATTGTCTTCTTGCTAACCTCTCCACAACCAATGTCTTCCAAAGATGCATCTGTAACCTGATAGCCTTCTTCTGTAGGGTGTGAATCGCCGTATAGTGGCAAAGCTCCGATGTTGCCCTTTAAGTCATAATTTGTTTCAGTGATTACCCTGCAAAAATCACGGTTTAAAACCTCATTAACAACAACTGGCGTTGGTAATGATGCGTAACTGATTTGAAACTGCATCAGATCACCGCAACCTTGAGAAACAGCAGAGCTATCTAATACAACGTATACAGACTTGTATGTATCACCTTTTGTCGGGAGTGTGTAATTGGTAGAAAGATCGTAAAACCTCTCCTTGTACATTTTACAAAACTGCGGGTCATCCACCTCGTCAGTCACTGGTGAGGTAGGTACAGTGGCATATGAGACACTACGTTTCGTGAGCTCCCCGCAACCAACGTCATCGAGCTGAGCTTCTATTACCTGATAACCTGTTTCAGTAGGATGTGCATCGCCATACTCGGGTAGGTCACCAATATTAGTGCGTAAGTCATAATTTGTTTCAGATATTACACGGCAATAATCGTTATTGAGTGTCTCTGTAGTTACAACTGGTGTTGGTATAACAGCGGTTGATACGCTAAATTTACGTACGTCTCCGCAGGAAATATCCTGTGCTGTTGCGTCCACCACCACCTCGCCTCCCTCAAGAACTTGGCCTACAGAAGGTAGGTCCGTTGTGTCACCTAAAGCGTAATAACTCTCTGTGTTAATACGACAGTATTGCTGATCTTCTCTAATTGATGAAACAGGCTCGGTAGGAAACACGCCATAAGATACTGTGAAGACAGCTAGTGTGCTCTGTCCTATAGATTCTAGAGATGAGTCTACGACAATACGTGTTGAGTCTGTTGGGTCTGCCGAACCAATAGCAGGCAAAACTGTGCCTAAGTTTTGATTGCGAGAAGCGTCGAAATCCACCCAACGCTTTGTCGTGATGTTGCAAAACTCTTTGTCCACCCTCTCGCTGATGCTAGGTGAGGTGGGTATGGCTACTGTTGAAATATCGATCCTGCGATATTCTTCGCTGCAGCCGATAAATTTTTCGGTAAGATCGATAATGTATTTACCGCTCTCTAGTGGGTATTCTGCACCTAATATATAAGAGCTATCTGCATTGTCTTCAAAAATAACAGTGCTGGTGACTGTGCCGTAAGTCTCACTTTCAGTTTGTGTAACCTTGTCGCAAAGCAGTTGAAAGCGCCTTACAACTAGAACGTATAAAGCGTCTAAATTTTCATCTCCAACCCGCCCTATCTGTGTGTCCGAATACTTAAACCCGTAAAATTGGGGTGTATATGATAAATCTGGATCGTCGTCACCAAGACTTAAATGCTTATCTCCAGAAGGCTCTGTATTCTCTGGCGTACTCGGGTTTAGAGGGTATTCACTGTAATAATCACCTAAGTCATTTCGATGTACAAAGTAAGTACGTGTATAAGTAGGGTAGCCGTCTGCGTTTTGCCCAGGAGTGCTGTACTCCCAGTTGTAAAAAGCCTGATCCTCTCTCCTTCTGGCGTAATACCAGCGTACCATACCACGCTCATCAGCTAAAGAAACATGAACAAGCTCGTGATTGTCAAAACGACCAATCTTTTCTGGTGTAGTACCTTCCTCTGCCCAAGGATCATTCCTAAGGTGTCCTCGTGGACCCGCATACTTACTACCGTACTCTGGCTGCTTGTAATTACCTAATCTGCTATCTACTTCTAGATAAACTACCGTATCCCGTATGTCAGGAGTAGCGTGATCGATAACAGGGTAGATTCCTGGCGCAAGTGCGCTTGGTTTAGGTACTTTATTGGCCATAACTAAGTAGGCCTATTATAACATAGTTGTAGACTATGTGATCAACGTCGCAGTTCCTGTGCGAGCTTGTCCAGTGAGCTGCTAAGCTTTGTGTATGACTCCCTGTGTTCCTGTCTGTCAGCAGCACGTGACTCCCTGTCTTCGTGCCTCGATTCCCTGTCTTCTTCTCTGAGAGCTCTATCCTCATTCATGATGTCTTTCAGAAAAACACGATGAACCTCATCCCTCTCGTTTATGGTTTTCAAAAACAACTTTGTTATAAAGTACAAGCCACCAACCGCGACACCAATAGGGCCGCCCTCCGTAATTATGTTTGTAATATCCATTTTATGATAGATTTAAATGTTTTTCGATCATAGCCACTCGCTGCTCTAGAGTGATGGGAATGTTTAGTTTTAAGTTCAAGTTCAGGTAAGTGCTAATACCCTCAGCTACTGCTACAGCCATCTTTTGCCTATTCTCAGGATCGAGAATCATAGCTTCCCCCACGTTATTGTGTATGAACTCACCCTCAAATAATACAGCAGGACAGTCAGCCATACGTATAACGGAAAAATTAGCCTCCTTGTCTAAATCGCCATCAGACCAATCAGTACGTGCATGCTGCCGTGGAAACTGCGCTGCATGGGCATCTCCAATAGCAGTCGCTAGCTTGTCTGAGTTATTATCTCGTTTAGTGGTGAAGATTTCCCACCCGTTTGCCAACATGCTTTCAGCGGCATTAAAATGATATGATAGGAAAACATCACATTCAGCCTTGTTGCAAATAGCAGACCTCTCAGCGAGCGTTAAGTAGACATCGCTGTCTCGTGTCATCACCACCTCGGCAAGTGGCTCCAGAAGCGTCCTAATGCGCTTACAGACATCTAAAGTCATAGAGGCCTCAGTAGTGCCTGATGGTCCCAAAGCTCCTACGTCATGACCTCCATGACCTGCGTCGAGGCAAACCCGTTTCATTTAGCGGGTTCAATAACCTGAATCACAGGTGGTAACTTAGGCATAACAACGAGCCCACCTTTAGCGGAGTAGTTGGCATCAAGTGCTTCGTTTTCTAGACCTACGGTTAATCCCGCACAACTTGCGGAGATTAATGCGGCGAATAATAATAGTAATTTAATCATGGTGTTTGTGAATTGCGAATTTTGGGGTTTTCTTGCGGAACGATAGCCGTCCAAATGTGCGAACGGCCCAGTAAATCAGGCGTCTTTTAATGGCACCAACACCATAAAGCTTCATCATTATTAGGAATATGATGTCTACGGTTTTACGTGTCATGCTTTCGTGTGTCTCACATTTGCTATACAACCAGTCATGTAATACACCTGCCCCTATCCACTCAGGTGCTTTGGGGGTGTTGATCAATGGCCGCGCTGCGGCAGGGATGGACAAGCCGTCACTTAAAAATTTGGATGGTACGACAATGAGATGTTCCCCCGTGTCATAGGCAATTGGCTCACAGGAGTAGAACAGGCGTTCGCCTAGTTCATTGTCGTAGTATGTGTGCAGGTTTGGATTTGGAGGAGTCATCGTAAAAATTAATCAATAGTTACCGAGCCATCAGCGGCTGTAGTAGTAGCTGTGCATTTAGTTGAATGTTACTGCTAACTTTAGATAGTCATCCACCTTCTCCTGCGACCAGCCAAGTAGTGCTACCGCACCAACGAATAGTGCGTTGTCTTTCTTGAAGCTGGATGCGTGCGCCCAGCCATCAATCGTGTTCTGATCTCCACTAGCGGCCACCAATGCCTCAACTGCCGCCCGATCTTCGGGGACTGTGTTGAGAGCTTGTTTAATCTGATAGTTTGTTACTGAGTCAGGGACTCTATCAACTTGCGCTGCTGCCTGTGCCGCTAACTCTTGAGTTTGCCTTGCCAATAATTCTTCTGCTGTTTCCATAATCTATTTTGTTAGGAGTTTCCTTTTAATTTTTTTCCCGTGTGGGATGTCTGAGTTTTCTTCATCGTTACATTCAAAAATATTTAGATAGCCTACCCCGTTTTTACTTAGCCAAATATCATAAGGCTCTAACATGAATGGGTCTTTTAATTCTCTGAGTTGAGCTAAACTTGGTAGCGTTTGCAATAAATAATCATAAGTTGATTTGTGATAATAAACCGCATGACTGCCTACAATGTTAGTAAATCTTTCGTTATGTAATGCTTGGCTTCCCTCTGTAAGATCGCCTCCTAGAAATGTTAAAGGATAGGGAAACTTTTTTGGCAGTTCAGATTTTATGTCTGCATCATCTTCTAAAACAAGAACCTCATTTAATCTTTGTTCCTTTGCTAACTCTACTGCTTGCCTATGTCCTAACATGCAGCCTAAATTTCCAAGACTCCAATCAATTCCAACTACGCCTGTTAGCCTCTCTTGAATTAGAAACTCATGCTCGAAAGGTAGGTGAAATCTATCTCTCCTATCTTGCCTTTCTTTTAAGCTAATTACGTAAGTTTTCATTAAGGCATTTCCATGATCATTCCTTGAACCCTAACATCTATTGATCCTGTTGCAGTTCCAAGGTAGCTTATTGTTGGTGTGAAAGTTGCAGTTGATGGTGCTGTAATATAGCCTTCTATTTGTGAGAACCCTGCGTATGGTGAGTAGTTTGAAGCATGATGCCTAGATGCGCTTTGCTCATACCAGCTTCCCCCGTATTGAGTCCTTCCAGACTGGTAACCACCATCAGCACCTAAACCTTCATCATTCCAATGCGTTCCAACTATGCCCTCCTTTATCCCTGCTGTATTAGCCCAAGGGGTATGTGATAAATATATATACTCGATATCAAAACCTATTGCAGTCTCAGAAAGCACAAACACCTTAATATAGTAGGTCGTTCCGCTTGTCATTTGATAGCTTAATCCACTAACAGGAGTAATAACATCAGCAGAAGTTGGCTTGGTAATGGTAAAAGAATTGTCCACATAGCTTGCAACTACTGAAGAACCGCCACCACCCCCTCCACCAGCTTGCCATGTTCCTACGCCGTTTGCATCAGACGTAAGCACGTAGGTATCAGTTGCGCCTGTTGGCATTTTGAAGCCGCCCTCGAAAATGTGCAAGTTATCAACGTGGGCTGTCTGAGCAGCTTGGCTTTCTTTGTTTGCTATAGTAGTGCCTCTTACCGACAGCATAGATGCATCTGCGTGGGTGACATTGGCATACTCGCCTCCCAATATAGCTGTTCGCGATCCCGCTGTATTATGATTTCTTCCACCTGCTACAATCGCCCAGTTTCCAGAGTTGCTTGATGCGTTACCTCCGACAATAGTTGATCCTGTGCCAGTAGCAGAAGAGCCTCCACCACCAAGCACTTCAGATTGTGCGCCAGTTGCCGAGTTTCCAGTTCCACCTATGGCAATAGAACCAGCCGCAGTCGCAACAGATCCAAGTGTATTACCAGTAGTAACAATCCTTCCGACTTGGATGTCGTTGAGCGTAGTCGCTCCGTTTGTCGTGACTGACTCAAGAGTCGCGTTGTCTGCACCATCCACACCAGGCGCACCTGTTGCGCCATCCGCTCCAGGATCACCATCCGCACCATCTGCACCATCCGCTCCAGCGGGGCCTGCCACAGTAGAATCAGCTCCATCAACCCCAGGCTCACCTTGTGGGCCTTGTGGGCCTACCGAACCCTCTCCTCCTCCTTCGCTTATCTGATAGGCATAACCATCATCTGAAGTAACCTGTTTGCATTGTACTGTAACTGCAGTGGTGTCGTCAGGATCAGACAATCGATATCTAAGTTTCGCTCCATTAATCTTCGTAATAAATTCTGGGGTGTCACCAGTAATAATCTGTGAGCCTGAAACTCTCTCCCATCTACCATCAATGTATTCCTCAAGTATTAATTGTGCTGCACTAAAAACAGAAGAAGTTATTTCTGTAGTAAAATAGTTTTGGTATTTCGTTAACGATTTTGTTGACTGTGATGTATTGAGGGTAAAAATCTTCATTTGCGGTAAGAGTGGGGATAAGGGTATTATAACATAAAAAAATCTCCCTCAGTGATGCCTGCTGAGAGAGATTTATACACATGAACAAAGTATGTGTTAACTCCAACCTTGCCTTCGCCATTCTGACACCTGAACGACTAGACAAGGAAGGAGTTAAGAGGTTAGACGGATACGTCTACCAAGGATAGCTCAAGAGGAGCACGCTGATGACGGATAGTAATACCGTACTCAGGGTGGCGGGTCTTGAAACCATTGGTGATGCGTCCGTAGAAGCGACCAATGTTACCGAGTGGGTTCTCGTCTTCATGAAGGATATTCAGGAAGCGGAAATCACCACGGTAGTTTTGTGGCTGGAATTTAGCCTTACCGATAGAACTTTCTGGTGTTGGAACCATGCAGTCCATAACAGCGCTGTGATAAATCACCAGATCCTCGTAAGGAGCTGTGCGATACTCTGGGTTTTGAATCCAGCTACCAGCACCATCATCAATGTATGCATTCACTTCTTCCCAACCGTTGTTGAGGACAAGTGCTGCGTTACGCTTGAAGCGACGAGGCACAGGATCAATGATGTGTGCATAGCCGTTGTAAGTTTGGGTAATCCCAAGACCTTTGAGCAGGACATCAGACTGGCTTGACTCACGGAAATCCGTGCGTACTGCAGAATCCTCCTTGCGGAGCCACTGTGAGTGCTCTGCTGAAGTTACAAGCTTGTAGATGTAACCACCTCCGTCTTGTGCTGCTGCCCACTCACCTGCGCCCTCGCGGTCGAGGTAGCTATGGAAGTAGTCCAGGATACCGTGTGTAGCGATAGAAACAGCGTCAGAATCAGCAAACTTAGCGTCACCTACGATACCGCCATCTGCTCCGTCAGTGATAACTGAGGCAAAGTTGGTAGCTGTAAGAGCTGCGTCTGCTACAACCTTCTGGTCGCAACGTGACTGATACTGCAAACGAGCACGCTCACTCTCATACTTCTTGACGACATCGCCAAGGATACGAGTGATGTTGCCCATCTGCTCAACGGCCTTCCACTTCACTTTAAGGTCATCAATACAGAATTGAGGACTCTTGACAGCTTTAGTGGCAAGGTTGGTGTTGTAGGTGGTCTGTGTGAATTCAACAAGATCTGCCTGTGGTAGGCATACGTTGTTTCCTCCATCTGCGGATACGATATCTTCCCAGGCGTTTTCAGTTGCTGCGAAAGAACGGTCCCAAACTACGTTAGTAATCTGATGACCCATACGGTCTGGCCAAGCTTTCTTTGGTACCTGTGAAAGGTATGGTGAGAACTTGGTAATTTTGCGATCAATGTCTCCAGCGAGGCGGTATGCTTCCTCCTGCATGAAGTTTGCTAATAGGTTTGCCATAATATTTATATAGTTTTGTTTGCGCTCATACAGCGCATTAATTCGTCAACACAAAATGTATGTGTCAACTTAGTTTAATTACTGATTAGAGCGGAAATAAAGCTACCGAGCAAAGCTTTGCAAATGATTAAGAACTCTTGCACAAAGTTCAAAGATATTATATACACATATCTAAAGTAATGTCAAGTTCATTACACAAAGAAAGGCTGCACAGGGAGAAAATACAAAAAAACCCCATGCAACCTATAATTGTATATATACAAATATATCCTAGAACTTCATGTTGTTCAATCGGTCCATAAAGCTGGCACCATCGTCAACCTTGACATCCTCTTGTGTCTTAGGTGCTACATCCTTAGAAGGCTTAGCCTTAGTATACCGTGAGAGCAAAACGTTCTTGTCTTTGAGCTGAGATGACAAATCCTTAATATGATCGAGCATGTGTGGCAGAGCATTGGCAGCAAAGATAGCGTGTGCCTCATCATCCACTGATGCGATACTCGAGTCCTTTGTTGTTGCTTCCACCTGTTTCCAAACATCGTTTGGATTACCCTCGTTATCGATAAAGCCAGGCATCTTGCCCGCATAACGATCCAAGGTACCAGTTAAAGCGTTAGCCACTGCCCTATTCTGCTTCTCGCTTGCCTCTGCATTCGCACTCACCTCCATCTCATTGAGTTCAGACATCCTCGTCTCGGCAATTGTTTTTAAATGTTCCTGTGTAGCATTAACTTTGATCACATCGTCAGCCATAGCGTAAAGTCTCACTTCATCCCGTTTCGATAAATCATGTTGTTCCACCAGTGCTTCAATAGCGCGATTCTGTGAAGTTTGATCAGACATAGTAACGGCTCTGTAAACATCCCCCTCAGCAATAGAATTGCCCTGTTCAATGATACCAGATAGATTACGCATATCTTCCAGGGGTTTCTCAACCTGAGACTTGTATTCAGGCGTTGCTCTGTATTCCACAACATTAAGCTGCTGCTGAAGCTCCTGTAGCTGGGATTCCAGTTGCTCTGAACGTTCTGCCTGTAGCTTCAGTGCTTGGAACTCCTCACTCTGTGCGGCATTTTCCTTGTAGCTCTCAGCCTGCTGCTGTGCCTCCTTGAGTTGTGTTCGTAGCTCCGCAAACTTGATGCCTGGATGTGCATCACTATCCATCTCGGCAATCTTCTTGTCAGTCTCGGCATCAAAAGCATCCGCTGGTGCCGCGTCCTCCTCCTTCTCTTCAGTGGCGTCCTCGGTTGTTTCCTCAGATTCTGCCTCCTCTTCAGGTGCAGCTTCTTCTGTTGCAACGTCCTCTTTTGGATCTTCGTCCTCGTCGTTTAATAACGATTCAGTTCCGTCCTTCGGGTCGCCATCTGCCTCAAAAAGCTCATCGTAGCGATCTAATAAACCCCCGCTATCGGCTAGTTCATTACTGTCTAATGTTGTGTTGTCTTCGGTGTCCATAATTTTAATCTAATAAAGTGTTTGTGTCGTCCTCGAGTAGCTCGTCTTCAAAAAAGTCGCCCACTTGAGCGTCCATTCCGCTTGCTAATTCCTTAATCATTCTAAAAACAGAGATAGCTCCACTTTGATATAAGTAGTTCTGCCCAAGTGCTTCTAATGGCTGTCCGTGACTACCCTGTAAAAAGGTATCGTTATAATATGATTCCAGCGTTTGAAATGCGCCAGAGTCTGCAATCTGCCTAAAACCATCAAGGTTGGCAGACAATTGTTCTATTGTGATGTCCATATTATCGTTGCACGGCTTGAGCGCCCTTAGCATCAGTTATCGCTAGATCCTGCAGTGCTTTTTGTCGCTCTAGTGCCATTTTTTGCTCATGTGCTTCCTGTGTGATCTGAATCTTTTGCATGTGCTGCTCAGCCTTAATCTGGATGTCCTGTGCCTCTTTTTGGCCATCCATGCCACCTCCCTCTTGTGGTGACTGTTCTCCCTCTTGCTCGGCATCTCTCTGCATTTTCTCAATCTCTCGGATTCCATTGTTGATGTACTCGCCTATTTGCTGAAGCTGTTGCTCATAAGCCTGCATTTCCTGCTCCTGCATTTCTGGCACAACAGCAATCTCGTAAGTGTTTTGTGCGTGTAGATAGAGTTGATACATTTGCTGTGTCATCTCAACTAACTCCACCTCACCAGACTCCACCTGCTGCACACCCTCCACCAAAGCCTCTAGGTGTATACGTAAGTGCACTCCATGGTTTTCTGAGTTGCTAGGTTCGATAAGACTACCCTCAAGCAAATCGTTGTTTTCAAGTCTAGCAATAGTGTGATCGAGCAACTCACGTGGTGCTTCATCGATGTTGATGTAACGAGCAGCCTTCTCAGGTCCCATTATGTCAATCATCTTGTCTCGGTTGAATGCCTCTCTACCAGCATCGTCCATTGCCGTGTATAGAGCTGCAGCTTGTTCATACTGTGCTGCTCGTGCAGCTTTGCCCCCAGGTCCAGCAGGTACGCCAGTCTTAGTTTCGTATAAATCGATAGCCTGCAGAGCTTCAGGTGGTACACCACGGTCCAAACATGCTTGCTGCATCCTTAATGCCATCTTTCCGCTATCAAGAAGATCGTTCTGGATAGGATCAAATGCACGCTTGAGACACTCAGTAAGCAAACTGCGCCATGGTCGGCTAAAGAGCAGCATTGCACTGCTGTTAAGGCTGTTGAAGTGCTCCAGAGCTGCCGTAAGTTCAAACTTACTACGCCTGTCAGGTGAGTCATTGAAGACACTAGACATCGTACTACTCACACTCTTCTTATTCATCTGCTGTGTGAGCAAATCTAGTGCTGGCATAGCAGCCTGCTGTAAATTCGGTGCCTTTTGGTTCTCCGCAATCTGCAATTGTGGTGGAATAAGTGTGGCTGGGCCTGCATGTACAATGGGTATGCGTGTAATTGCCTTTTCAGATGGTGCAATATACTTAATCGATAAGCTATCTTTGGCAGAATCAAGTAAAGCGCACTGCATCAAGTTTGACGCCATGCCCTGAGGATACATCATATATCCAAGACCTCTTACCGTGTAGAGATTGCCCTTATTGCCTGTGTAAAAAGGAAAAATGTGCAGTGCCTCGTTCAGACTCTGGTATTCGCTAGGGCTCTTGTACAAGTAGCTATTAGAAAGCCCCGTGATTTTCGTGTCGTCAGCCGTTGGACAGTTCTTTGTGCAAATGTATGTGCTAACAGTGCCATCATACTCCTTAACCCAACCGTGAATAACTCTGATAGGGTTGTAAATTGTGCTGTCCTCGTTCTCGGTGTCGTTTGCCTTGTGTCGCTCCTGGACCTCCTCTGGTGAGTCAGAGTCATAGAGTTCATCGCTGCTATATTGTAGAGCATACTTCACCGCTTTAATATCCCAGCCCAAATCTGCTGCTGTTTCCTCATCAGAAATCTTTTCGCTCAGCTCAGATGGTGTAATAAATGACTCACATGTGCAAATTTCAACACCGTCTGGTGTAGCTTCCGTACGTCTTGGGAACTTAAACTCCCTTAAGCCTGCGCCTTTCCACTGCCAGGAAGTGCTGTCTTCAAAATAGCCAATACCAACACCGTGCGTAACAAATTGATCAATCAATGTGAGATAGGCAAACAAACCAGTATCCCATGATCGAATCATCTTAGTAAACTCGTCTGATATGACACGTTGATGTCTAATCTTGTCAGACTCCTCGAACATGTTCCTATCAAGCTTAACCTCAATCAAATGCTCTGGTGACACAAAAGAATCAATGTACTGGCTTTCGGCCTCATTAATCACTGAAGCCACCTCACCAAAGTTGATGTTAAAACGACTACCCTGTCCTCGCTTACGCAACACCTCTTCGTCAAGTGGTGGTTTGTAATCCTTTAGGTTCTGCACCTTTGCTCTGTTACGCTCACTAGCTTCATCAGCAGTAACTAAATGTGAATGTATAGAGCGTAGACGCTCCGCTCCTTTGAGCCGTTCTTTGGGAGCCTCTGGCTCGCCTCCTTCAGTCTTACTTTTGTAAGAGCTTAGAGTGGGATCAGTATCGTCTTGTATTGGTAAAGCCATGATTAGGATTCATCTGAGGAGTTATCGCGTAAATCCTTAAGGGTGTCTTTAATAGAAGGTTTAGCAGTTTTCTTTTTAGCGGCTTTCTTTTTTGCCCGCTTCTTTTTGGCTGTTTTCTTTTTGACCCTTTTCGGCTCAGTATAGGATACAACCTTTATTTCATCAGCATCGCCAAGGTCAATTGACCCCACATCAAGGTCAGATGACCCTTCTTTCAGGTCGTCAACTGTCATGGTGTCACAACCCAGTGAAGTGTGTGTGAAGAATTCATCTGTCATGCCTGTGCATGACCTGTTAGTGTAGTTGCGTGCTCGATACATAAATGATTGATTCTTGTTGTAGCCCCTGACGCATGGGTTTGTTGTGATAAATGCTGCGTCACATACAAACGGACCATTGATCCACCGTTCTGTATCCTCTCCTTCCAAAGGACCGTAGAAGAGCTCTCCACACTCTCTGTAATTGGCTCGCACCTTCTTCGTCCAACTATCAGCACTTGGAAGATAGCCTGCAGGTAGGTAACAAGTCTCACCCTCGATCTTCAATCGCCACATGTTATAACCCATCACCTCGTTCATGTAATCGGGTAAGCTGCGCTTATCAGCATCGTAAGGTGACAAGCTAAAAGGAGATAGTGTTACGTCATCGCACATCTCGCGCAAGCTGTCGTAGGTGTCCGTGTTGAAGTCGGGTTCATGTGTCGAGCATACAACTACAAAGCGATTGTCTGTGTATGGGCCGTGTGCTTTAAGAGCTGACAGAAGTTGATCACGATACTCTGTTAGAGGTCTTGTAAGCGTAATTATAATGTTCATGTAGTGTTGCTTATAGCATAATTGTTAAGATATGTCAATTATAGGCAAAAGCTTAGTATAGGCTAATACTCTAGATATGTGTCGCTTGCATCGAGGACATCGTTAAATGCGGCAGCATCGCCCCATCCATCTCTGCTTCTCTTATCAACCTCAATATGCTCCATCTCGCCCATTAATCCGTTTCTGATAGCCACCTCGCACAAAACAAAAAGCGCATCTGCTAGATCTGGGCTCTTTAAGCCTCTAGCCTTCATGTCCACCTTGCTTTCAATCTTAAGCTTCCTACTCGATGTCAGCATGGCTTTGTGCCATCGCCTCTCGCAGATCTCTTTCACTATCTCAGGAGGCAAACCGCGCAATCGTTTCTCACGTATCAAGCCCTTCATCCTCACCCAAATCTCTGTCACCCTGTTTGCGTAAACATCATTAGCCTTACGTTTATCAACAGGGCTAATTTGTAGCTTGCTTGGGCTGCCACCAAAATTAATGCCCATCGGCAAGCTACTCCACTGACTGACAACGATGTCCCTGAATGGTATACCCGCCCCCGTCATGTCGTAACCAAAGTTATCTGGTGATATACCTCGTTTTGCACATAGCGCCTGCATCAATGCCACTGAGTTGTAAGAACGGCCTGCTCCCTCACCTGATATATCATCCTTCAAAATCTCGTACCCCTGCACCTCCAGGACACTCTTGCCACCGAGCTGCACCACCTCCCCATATACTACAGGAAAACGATCACCTCCCTGTGTGTAAGCTGGGTCACCGCCTGCAACAGGTACAGCATGTCGATCAGTACCCTTGTATTCCTCAGGATCGATAGAGACATGAGCCTTTGCTTGGATCAGCTCCCCTTCAGTGTAAACAGTCTCTTCACTCGCTCCTGCAAACCAAAACGCTTTAAACATTCGGTAGAAAAAACGACTATTCTCGCCGTAGTCGTGCTTAGCCATGTCGATAGCCTCCTGTGAAGGCAGCCAAGGGTAGAGACGTTTGCCTGCAACTATATTAGGGCTCTTCTCAGCATCAAATCGCAAGCAAACCCCACGTGATGTTCGCCATTTGTAATCATTCTCAGTGACACTATTCCATCCATCTCGTGGCTCGGAAAAAACACCAAAAGGATCTGTGTATAAATTCGGGTTTGATGCGGCTTTCAGCTCAAAATGGGGGTTTGTTTCCAAGTTTGAGTAACAAGCGTTCAAAACACCCATAGGTATCTCTGAGAGCTCATCGAGTAGGGCAATCACCCTATCCTGCTTGATACCAATAAACCCTTGGTCAATTTCTGTAGTAGATGACCCAGCAGCAGGAATAAGCTTAATTCCCGTCTCCTCTGATAGCATGCTCACCTTGTTGTAGCCCTTAATCAAACAGTTTGACTGCACCATCTTGCCTGGAAACTCCTTCAACCATAGCTCACTGACCGACTTCCATACACGCAGCTTTGCAGCCGTAAGTGTGGTGGACGTAAGTAACACCTTTGTGTTCAATGGCGAGGCCAAGTAATTGACAATACCATACACCGCCATGCTATCGCTCTTGCCACTACTTCCCGATCCAGCCAAAGCACAATACCTATTGTAAATCATGCCGTCAGTCATGTCGTTGGTCCAATCGTTCCTCACCACCTTACGTGGGCTACGTGGATTATTGTTCCATAGTATATCTACAGCATTCCAGTAGTGCTCCAGACGCTTCAACCTACCACCCTCCCCCTCTTTGGAAGGATGGTTGAGGTAAGAAAACAACTCAATGAATAGATCGTTGTGATATTTACTATCCCACATCAAGCCGTATCGCTCAAACTCTGTGGATGTCTTAGATGTGGCAATGTTAGCCATAAAAGCTATTATACCACCGATTAGGTAAAGACAGTTTCAGACTTAAAGTCGCCTGTGCGTCCATCAAAGTACAATCTCAACCAACAGCCACCAAGTGGCTTCGGTGGACGCTCATTAAGCACGTGGTAATCATAATGGTCAGGATGATACTCTTGCTTGTAAGTGGGAAGTGTCACGTGACACTGTTGACGCAAACTCCTCTTACCCTGCAAGCTGATAGCTTCCTGCATGTTTGTAACCGCCCAACGCTCGTGGATGTGTCCACTCACAACCAAATCTGCCTGTGGTAGGTAAACGCTACGTCTGCTCGCTTTAATCACCCCCTTTGTCGAGAAACCCCCTCCTCCTGCACCATGGTGGTAAGCAATCTTGAAGGTCTTACTCTTGCCATTGATCCATGCCCTTACAAACACCCAGCCGCCAATACCACCAGTAAGACACTGCGCCCCGTCCATGCGGATCCTCTCGCACCATCGCTCAATAACATCGGTTTCGTTATTTCGCATATTACTAATCTCATGGTTACCTCGCGTAGCGAGAACGAAATTTTTTGCGTATGGCTTCATCCACTCAGCCGCCTGATTCACCACCTCATCTAGGTAATTATCCTTATCCAATGACTTACGCATACCGTGCCTACTTCTGCGTGGATCGTAGCGGCCCTGCATCAAGCAGAACAAATCACCAAATGCCATAATGGGTGCATCCCTTTCCACCGCCAAATCTAAATCCTGTTCGAGCCGACTCAAATCGCAATGGTCGTTGTCCCAGTGCCAGTCACTTGTCATTAATATCCATTGTTCCCAATCGTTTTCAACGGGCTTATCAGGAACCTGCAGCTCTAATAGAGCAACGTCATTTAACTTTTTTATGCCGAATGGCTTTGCTTTATTTTTCATATATTTTTTGGAATGTTCCTGTCTCCCTGTATCTAGCCATTTCGCTAAGATAGAAATTGAGTGAAAAAGAAACAACAAGATCGTCCTGTTGTTCTACTGTCAAATCGCTCTCACTTAGCAGGTGGGTGATCCTGTAAGATAGAGATGTGTAAGAATAATGAGCCATGGCAGCATCGGCCTCCTTAGCCTCAGCCTCACTAGGAGCCCCCTCTAAAATCGTGTTCTTTAGCTGCGCGTAGGTCATACCCTGTCAATCCATGGAATAGCCTTATCCTGCTCCTGCAAACGCTCGGGTGGCTTCTGCAACTCGTAATAATAATCAGAGATAATGTAGCGACATGTCCTCACCCAGGCCGACATATCCCCGCCCCTAAACACCGATGGACTCACCTCTGCCATCGCTCTGGCAATAAAACGCCAGCATTGCGTACCCCCCCACTGGTCCTTAGCCAGCTCCATCAGCTCAGGACTAGGAGCCTCCTTAATAAGCAAACTGTATAAACAATCTGCCCACTTATCTGCCTGTATGCTGTCCAACAACATTAGTCCAACAACACCCCATTGCTAAATAACAACTCCTCTGAGTAACCCTCATTGCACTCGTGCAGCGTAGGAGCATCCTCCTCGTCCCCCTCAATCGAGACATCAACAACAATAAACCTTTCGTTACCAATGCAGTCGTCTCCAGTCCAACATGAAAAGTTCCTACGTGGCTGAAACATAGAGAGTCTCATGCAGTCACATGCAAACTCCCCCTCCAGCCAGTCATCAACAGGTATGTCTGAACTCCACACCTTCTCTCCTGTCCATGTATCTAGCAATCTAGCCCTCATTGTCGTTTTGGTCCTCAGTGATATCTACGATCAAACGCTTTTCCTTCGTCCCATCATCCATCACCACCTCTCTCTCCTGTGCTCCCTCATTCAAGTGCTGATCAAACGCAGTAACCAACACCCTGATGGCACTAGATGCCACCACGCGCCATCGCTCGTGATCACGTACACTTAGATCAGCCCACTTTGTTGATGTATCCAGTCCTGTAGCACTAGGCTCTGCAGTGGCTTTCCATTCGCCATACAGTGTGATGGCCAACCCGTCGATATTGCCCTCGTGGATATCCATTACTGTTGCCCCCCCTCTAGTGCTTGTGAGTCGTCTTCGCCAGCAGACAGCCTCCTCATCTTTTCTCTCTGTATGCGCTGCTTCATCAGGGTCTTGGCCGTGATGCGCTTCATTTTATGGTACCTCTGCAAAAGTGCCTCCGCTTCACCGTCAGACATGTCTCCTTCACCCATGCCCACCCCCTCGTCATTATTTTCATAAGGTTTCATTGACAACACATAAACATAAAATATAAGTATATGTAAATAGAAATACTTCACATATACTTTAGCCAACGCAAATGACATATTTATATATTTTCTTATGAGGGGTCTTTGCAAGTCCTCTAGTCGCTCAACCGTGGTGTCCCCAAAGGGGGGTACCCGTGGCCCCTCCTTCAATGCAAAACAAGTAATACATACCAGCTGCAGCCATGACGTGTCGTCGCTGCGCTCCTCCACTATAGGCTCGCTGCGCTCGCCCGCGCACGACGCACACACACTACAGCTACATCCGTACAGCTACATCCACACGCCCACTACACACGCACACACCAGCTACACGACGCATACACACACACACACCTCAGCCTCTTCTACTCATGCTCATCTACTAGCGTAGAGCATGCGTCTATGTGCCTCCTGTATCCTTCAGGCTAGCACCTCTAGTTGACTGCTCTCGTTAATACAAAACACATTATGAACGCTACTTATAACACCACCACAGAACACACGCCTATGCTACTCGATGTACCACCTACAGTGACGTACATACCTAGCCCTGAGCGCACGCAGCTAGAGCTCACACTCGCTCGCCTCACTGAAGCCAACAGAGGCAACGTAGGCGTAGACTACACCGACGACATGGTTGACATACTCACATGGGGTAGGAACGCAGCACGCAAGCAAGGACAGACATACACCAACAAGCATAACAACCATGGGTATTCATGGGGAACCAAGGCTGGCCAGTACACGTGCACGAAGAACACGGACACCAACAAGCTCTATGTCAACTTCACTACATGGGCAGACATCAAGGAAGCACGCAGCAACTTCTAATCCAACACGAACATGAACGACATCGAATACCTACAGGCCGAGCTCAATAGTGCAATAGATGCATACCATGAGTCACAACAGCACCTGGAGATGCTCTCTAAGTGCCACCAGTCCAATGACATCGTGGAGGAACGAGCAGAAACCAACAGGCATATGCACTCACTATGCATGGCAATAGACCTCACCGAGCAGCTACTACTTACCGCTGAATCCAAGGAAAGGGGAGCAGCATGAGCGCTCTACTAGACCTCATCGGACTAGTTATCATCTGCGTGCTGGGATACGCATTGCTCTGGCTACTACCAATCGCATTCTCCTAGTGCACACAAGAGACGATCTCCTTCGGGTGGTCGTCTTTTTTTGTAACCCTCAGTGTGTTGCATGCGTCACACATTACTCAGTATGCCCATAACTGTACGAGAACGCTCTCTAGTGCGTCCTACGTGATATCTAGTGTAAGTAGACGTAAAACACCTACGATAGCTCTACGTTAAGTATATAGCAAAGTAGACGTAGTTACAATAGTATATCTATTTAGCTGTTCTAAACACTAGTAACAAACGAGTGGGGGGAGAACGCGTGTATTACACGTGTGACACAAGAAAAATGACTAACATAGGGCATGGGTGATCCTCCATCGTATTCCTAATATCAAAGTGGTATTTCACAAGTTAGGGGGTCAAGTCGTGAAAAGCATGGGGTGGAGGTGGGGTATAGAAGGTATAGAAGTTACAGAAGGTATAGAAGAAAGACTACCTATGTATATCCTTGCTTGTCTTTGCTCCTTGTCACTTACGTAAGGAGCTACGCTGTATTCTTCCAGTC
>Ga0209304_1000246_pt1 | contig 39455 bp, 38 predicted proteins | sample COGITO_mtgs_1004_4_FD_184789 | JGI IMG/M metagenome (GOLD analysis project Ga0209304, IMG submission 184789) | Pelagic marine microbial communities from North Sea - COGITO_mtgs_100423 (SPAdes) (version 2) | ecosystem: Environmental > Aquatic > Marine > Epipelagic ...
GGAGCTGACGTAGATGTACTTGAAAACGAAGACGCAACAACAACCAAGCCGGAATTTCCAGAAGAAAATGAGGCAACCGAAGACCGAGACCTCACTGACGAAGATCAGACACAAGAAATCAACGAAATCGACACTCCAGAAGAAGCAGAAGCGTTGGTAGAAAAAGAAGCTACAGCAGCAGAAGAAAAGATTGAAGAAAAAGAAGCGAAGAAGGAAAAAGAGACAAAGGAGTAATCCTTTCTGCATAAACATAAAACACCACAGACCCTGTCTGTGGTGTTTTGTCTTATCTGAGCTTTAGAGAAAAAAGAAGCAAATACACAAAAATATACCACTTAACGCCCTCCCTTAAATAAGGTACGATAGTGGGCACTAATACTTTAGTTTACATATATATGATTCACGTTTTTGGACACACATCACCTGATACTGACGCGACCTGCTCTGCGCTTATTTGGTCGTGGTATTTAAATGAGCATACTTCACAAGATGCGCAGGCGCGTGTACTTGGTGAACTTAATACTGAAACACGTTTTGTACTCAACCACTGGGGAGTAGCAGCACCAAAACTGCTTGAAACACTTGAAGATGGCGCTCAAGTGGTCATCGTCGACACCAATAACCCTCAGGAACTTCCTGAAAATATTAATAAGGCTGACGTGATGCAAATCATCGACCACCACAAGCTTGTGGGGGGTCTCTCCACTTCTGGACCGGTCGACATCACTATGCGACCATTAGCGTGTACTGCAACGGTGCTGTACGACCTTATGGGAGACAAGGTTGCTACGCTTCCAAAAGAAATTGCGGGCCTTATACTTTCATGTATTCTTTCGGACACACTTGAATTCCGATCGCCTACAACCACTCCACATGACAAAGACGTCGCAGAAAAGCTTGCGGCACAACTTGGAGTCGACATGAACGCATACGCAAATCAAATGTTTGCTGCCAAGTCTGACGTCTCAGAATTCTCTGACAAGGGACTCATCACACTCGATAGTAAGAAGTATGATGTGGGTGATAAAAACTTCCGTGTGTCAGTTCTGGAAACAACTACACCACACACAATACTCGAACGAAAAGAGGGTATTATTGCTGCAATTACTGACTGCATTGCAGAAGAAAATGATGTAGACGAAGTATTACTCTTTGTGATTGATATTCTCAACGAAGAAGCAACCGTACTCACCTACAACGAGGTGACCAAGCACGTAATCGAAGCATCATTTGGGGTGACAGTAGAAGGTGACACAGAAGTATTGCCCGGGATTGTGTCACGCAAGAAACAAATTCTCCCAAGTCTAAAACTCTAGAGCATAACACCTGCTTTGGAAAATGCTAAAAGAGCCTTATCGTACCGACATGTACGATTCGGCTCTTTTTTTAGTATTTTCTGTGCATCCGCGGGGGTCTAAGCTTTATTTTCTGAATATCATTATTGTGTGTAACAAGTAATTATCCATGAGGTACAAGCTATACTATATATACTGAAGGCATTGCCTCCACTGATTATATAAACAACTAGTATGAATACATCACGAACATCATTTTCAATCACCAGCATGCTCGCTGTTCTCGCATTTGCGAGTTTCGCGTACATGGCGCATGCTCAAACAGAACCTACACAACAAGAACGTTTCGAACAAATGCAAGAGGAAGCTGCTGAGCGAAAGGCAGAGATGGAAGAAGCACGTGAAGAAAAGAAAGAGGAAATGGAGGAAAAGCGAGAGGAGATGGAGGCAAATCGAGAAGATAAAAAAGAAGAGATGGAGGCAAAACGAGAGGAAATGGGAGAAGCGCGTGAAGAAAAGAAAGAGGAAATGGAGGAAAAGCGAGAGGAACGCAAAGCGGCATTAGCTGAACGTACCCAAGAACGAATCACTAATCTTGCGGCAAATGTCTCAAATCGAATGGAGGCAGCCATTACACGTATTCGACAAATCGTTGATCGGTTTGAAGTACGTGTAGCTACACTTCAAGAAAAAGGAGTTGACACCGCAGCAGCTGAAGCTGAACTTGCAGCGGCATCTGCACACTTAGACGATGCAGAAAATACCATCGCAAGTATCGACGCCCTCGTAACGAGCGTAGTGGGATCTGAATCTCCACGAGAAGCATGGGTTGCAGGAAAAGAAACATTTACAAGCGCTCGTGACAGCATCAAAGCATCACACCAGTCATTACGAAATGCTGTGGAAGCACTCAAGGCCTCAGCTTCACAACAACGAGATGCTACTACTTCTGCAGACAATGACGAGACTGAAGATGAAGAGGTGCAGAGCGATACTAATGAAGCCGAAGCAGCTGAATAATTATTCACCTCATACATAACATATGGAAAAAGAAACACAAACACCACAAGAACCAGTCGTTTCAGATGAAGAAATGAAAATGCCTGAAGAAAACTTTGGCAACACCGGGGCACCGCCTGAAAACACTTCGCACCTCGGGGTTATTCTAGGGATACTGATTGTAATTCTGATACTCATCCTAGGAGGACTCTACCTATGGGGATCTACTATACAGAAGGGGCACGATGTTGAGGTTGCACCTACCGCAGATCGACCAACTGCTGAGGAGAACAACGAGCCAGAAAGTGCAAATGCTGAAGCTGATGTGGAAACTATGCAGGCGTTAAGCACTTCTAACGAAATCGAAGCTATTGAAGCAGATATCGAGAGTACAAATTTGGATCAACTCGATGCTGAGCTGGATGCCATAGACGCAGAACTTGATGCAGCACTTCAAGGACTTTAAAATATATCATTCAGAATTACAAAAAGACCGGTGAAACTTCGTTTCAGCGGTCTTTTTTTGACACTCTATCTCCTTATTTGCAGTTCTAGGTTGCAATTTTACTGTGTATCGGTACACTACTCCAGACTTATCGCCATCGAAAGGTGGCTTTAATTTCTTTTTAGATTTTAGTTAAAAAATATGGATTTTGTTAAAGATTTCAAAGTAACCAAAGAAGAAAACTCACAGGTAAAAATTGAGGGAGAAATTCCTTTTGAAGTACTTGAAAAGCACCGTGCAGCAGCTATTAAGCACTACGGGAAAGATATGGAAATTGACGGGTTCCGTAAGGGGCATATTCCTGATGCAGAAGTAGTAAAACGTGTAGGGGAAATGGGCATTCTTTCAGAAATGGCAGAACGTGCTCTTTCTACAGCGTATCCTGAAGCATGTAAACACCATGAAGTTGATGCAATTGGATACCCACAAATGCAAATCACAAAGATTGCTGAGGGTAACCCTCTTGGATTCACTGCAACGGTTGCAGTCATGCCGGAAATCACGCTTGGTGATTACAAGAAAATCGCAGCTGCCGCAAACAAAGACAAAGCATCTGCTGAAGTTACTGAAGAAGAAATTGAAACGCAAATCAAGGATATTCTCCGACAAAAAACTGCATACGAACGAATGCAAGCACATGCAGCAAAGAAATCTGAAGCGGAAACTACTGACGAATCTTCAGAAGATTCTGAATCTACCAACGAACCAGAAACGCACACACATGAAGATGGTACCGTGCACGAAGGTCCTGCACATGCAGACGAAGAACTCAAAGCAGTTACTGATGATGAACTTCCGGAATTGACTGACGAGTATGTAAAAACACTTGGCGAGCCTGGGCAATTTGAAACAGTAGACGGATTCAAAGAAAAAATCAAAGAACACCTCTCAATTGAGAAGGAAAAAGAAGTACACGCAGCACATCGCGCAAAGATTACTGATGAAATAGCAGAAGCTTCTACTATGGAACTCCCTCGAGTCCTCATTGATTCTGAAATTGAACAAATGTTTGCACAGATGAACGAAGACCTGAAGCGAGCAAACCTTCAAATGGACGATTACCTTGGACACATCAAGAAAACCAAAGAAGACCTTGTCAAAGAATGGGAACCAGCTGCACAAAAGCGAGCGGAACTACAGCTGGTACTGAATGAAATTGCAAAGCAAGAGGAAACAAAGCCTGACCCGGCACAAGTTGACGCACAAGTTGATCAACTCATGGAACAATACAAAGATGCTGACGAAGCACGAGTACGGGTGTATGTGACTAGTGTCATGATGAATGAATCAGTAATGACAATGCTAGAAGCACAAAAATAGTACTTCAATTACTTCGTCGGACTACGAAAAAAGAGCCTCACCGTACCAGCAAGTACGGCTCGGCTCTTTTTTCTTGTTTGCGTTCCTCGTATACAACGCAATCTAACCAACTCCCTATAGAGTAAATGCGGCAAGTAAACAAACTCACTATCATATATGATAGTGAGTTTGTTTTAACCGCATTTGACTGAAAATCGATATATATACTGAGACTATCCAGAGTAAGGAGAAAACATCATGGGAATGAAGAAGGTAGTAAAACCAATCTGCATCACCGGCAGCTCACCGCTACAAAAGCCTGACGGTGATGGCTAAAATAAATTAGCAAAAAGCACAAAAATACACCAGTCCAATTGGACCGGTGTTTTCTTTTATGATTGAAGTATTTTTATCAACTTGATCCTTTGCAGATGACGCTGCCGGTTTTTCTCATATACTTCTGGATTTTTCACTATCCGAAACGTGTGGACGGCAAGCACTATCGCCATAACGCCAAACATAGTACCGAGTCCAACACGCGCAACTTCCAGACCTAATTCCCACATAACAATTCTCCCTTCACATGTAAAGATGCCACACTCAAAGCAGTTCCGCAATCACCTTCATTTCATTCCCAATTCCCCACTTTCTGATACAGTATGTAAGCTAACTTCTTGTAAGGAATCGGGCAACAGCATGACCCGATGAATACGGGAGTATGGCGCGGGCAGCACTTAATCGCTGCCCGTTTTCTTTTTATCTAGTTTCTTGGTACAGTAGCGTCATGCAGAATTGACAGATATATAAATTATTTTATTGAGCTATGGAAAAAGAAACACAACATGAAATGGGGAATCTCGTACCAATGGTAGTTGAGAAAACACCTGGTGGAGAACGAGCATTCGACATCTTTTCGCGACTTTTAAAAGAGCGGATTGTATTTGTCACGGGTGGCATTGAAGATCATATGGCAAATCTTGTCGTCGCACAGCTTCTGTTCCTTGAGGCGGAAGATCCTAAGAAAGACATCTACCTCTATGTAAACTCTCCAGGGGGAAGTGTCACTGCAGGTTTGTCTATTGTAGACACCATGAACCATATCAAGCCAGACGTAGCAACCGTATGTACCGGAATGGCTGCATCAATGGGATCAATTATTCTTTCACAGGGAGCAAAAGGAAAACGATCAATCTTACCCAATGCTGAAGTAATGATTCATCAGCCAAGTGGTGGCGCTTATGGCCAAGCATCTGATATTGATATTACTGCCAAGCATATACTCAAAACACGCAACAACCTGAATAAAATGCTTGCGAAGGCAACAGGAAAAAATCTTTCAATTATTGAGAAGGACGTAGACCGTGACTTCTTCATGGATGCACAAGAGGCAAAAAAGTACGGTCTTGTTGATGTTATTTATAAATAAAACCTTCTTCTTAACTTTAAGAAAAAACAACGGTGCCTCTTGGTACCGTTGTTTTACATCACCCAAAACCTCCTCTAAACCTACCTATTAACAGGTAGGTTTAGAGGAGGTTTTGCCGGTACATGTGGGTTTCAGTCGACTTTTCCACATTTTCTTGCTATGTTTTGTATACCTGTACGATAGAAAGAGACACCGATTGATTACAAATTTAGATATACACTATGCCCCCACTACAGCCCTTAACTGCACTTGCTGCAGCACTAGCGGTCGGTATAGCTTCTGGATACTACTTACGCCACCTTCATGCACTATCAAAGAAAAGCTCTATTGAGCTTATCTTAAAGGAAAAAGAACTCCTTGCTGAAGAAAAGGTATTAAAGGTTATTGAAAAAGCAGAAGCTAAAGCTGACGTAATAGAAGCAGAAGCAAAAGCTGATCTCAAAGAAAAATACGAAGCAATAAAGCATAAAGAATCCCGCCTTGAAAAGAAGGAGGAGCTTCTTGATGATCGACAAATCACACTCGACTCAGAGCGTGAGGCAGTTCGTGAAAAAATCGAACAAGTAAAAGAGATTAAAGTGCGCTTGGATGACCGAAAAGGCGAACTTGATGCAAAACTTGAGGAAGTTGCAAATCTCTCACAAGAAGAAGCATACGAGCAAGTAGTTACTCGTATGGAGAAAGAGCGTGCAGAGGACCTGAGTGGACGCCTGACAAAGATCGAACGTGCTGGTGATGAAGCATACGAAGTACAGGCACAAAACCTGCTACTATCAGCAATTCACCGCATGGGTAACAACATGCATACGAGCGTCATGACTTCCAATGTGGAAATCCCAAGTGACGATATGAAAGGTAAAGTAATTGGTCGTGAAGGACGAAACGTACGCACCTTCGAACGTATTACAGGCGTTGATGTACTGATTGATGACACTCCTGGATACATCACGCTCTCTTCCTTTGACCCAATTCGGCGCGAAATTGCGCGCGTAGCACTCGAAGCACTTATGAAAGATGGCCGCATCCAACCTGCAAAGATTGAAGAGATGGTTGAGACCGCACGCAAGGAAGTATCTGCAATGGTACGTAAAGTCGGCGATAAAGCTGCCTTTGAAGCAGGTGTACCAAACCTACACCCAGATTTACTCACCATCCTTGGACGACTCCACTTCCGAACCAGTTACGGGCAGAATGTACTCTGGCATTCAGTAGAGATGGCGCAAATGGCCGGCATTATTGCAGAAGAAATTGGTGCAGACGTGGCTGTTGCACGTGCCGGAGCACTGTTACACGACATTGGGAAGACGGTCAGTCATGAAGTACAAGGAACGCATGTTGAAATTGGTATCCGTATCTTACAGAAATATGAGGTAGACGAGAAAGTCATCTTGGCCATGCGTGCACACCATGAGGAATATCCGTACGAAACTCCTGAATCAATCATCGTACAGGTAACTGATTCGCTTTCTGGAGCACGTCCAGGAGCACGCCGTGACTCTATCGAAAACTACATTAAACGACTAACTGAGCTTGAAGCAATTGCAACAGAACTTGCAGGAGTAGACAAAGCATTCGCAATCTCAGCAGGACGTGAGATTCGAGTAATTGTGAATCCTGACGCACTGTCTGACTACGAGAGTAATACATTGGCACGTACTATTGCCACTACTATTGAGGCGCAGCTACGATATCCAGGAGAGATTAAGGTGCATGTTATACGAGAGACCAGGGTCATAAGCTATGCCCGGTAGTTTAGATAGACAAAAATCCGCCGCGACCCATTTGGGTTGCGGCGGTTTATCATTTCTGAAAAAGCTTCTTAACAGAAAAAGCTCGAAAGATTTCTTTATCTTCCAGTGTTGGCTCATAGTCAAAGCCAACAAAAATAGTTGACGGACTTTCCGATGAAATTTGCCACCCTAAACCCTCACGGAGAATATAGTCACCGTATACTGCCTCGCCATTTGAGTAGAGGCGTGCAAGCATAGATAGTAACGCTTGATGGCGACCGGCAGAAACCCAAAATACCCATTCTTTGGTTACTACAGGTGCATAAAGTGATGTGGTTTTCCCAAGACATCGGTCAACCAATCCTTTCACCAAGGATTCATGGGTACGCAACTCGACAATATCATTTCCGATTTGATCAAGATCAGTTTCAACGTCATGGCGTACTTCATCATCAACATCAAACGTATCGAGAAAGTCCTCGTCTGCAACAAATCTCCGTCCGTCCATTTCGTATTTGACAGTAACAGTCATTTCTTCTCCCTTTTTGTACTTTTATATATAATACAACACATAATAATTTTGTCAATGTATTTCTATGTCTATTTAAGTTAACTTATCTATAGACAGGGGAGGCATGAATGGCATATATAAGCAAAGGGTTATGCAAACGCTGTAGTGGCTCTGGTCAACTATTTCGTCCTGCAAAGGAAAAGCTACTTACTTTTAAAAAGTGCACTTGTTGCGCTGGACGTGGCTACCGTTTCAAAGCAATAGAAAAATCTGATGATTCATGAGATCATCAGGTTTATTTTATTTACTGCTCTACCCTTCCATCTTTGTGGCAACCACAAATGTCGTGTAGTTGAATTTTAAATCTTGAATAGACTCTTCTAATATTTCCAACCCATAGAGTTCAGCACACCGGCGGGGTGCAATGACTGCAGTTGTGTTTGGGAGCACTCCTGTACTTAAGTCTTCCGCAGCTTTCGCTGTGTCAGCATACTGAGTAATAGTTGCGTCACCCCAGACACGTTGTAGATACATACGGCATTGCTTCAACGCTTGATCATGTGAAGACACCGTGGTAACTGAGGAAGCAGTCACTCCTGGCTTCACCAAAAGCATATGGTGCACATCAATCTCAAACATACGCTCAACAGCAAATCGATGCCGCGCCATTGCGTGCACTGCCTCAATTACAATACCTCCATTACTATTTTCAATCGGGAAAATACCCCTATCTATATGACTATTTTCAACCGCGGTAAGTACCGCTTCAGCACTAACCAATGGGACAATTATTCCATCTTCAATGAAGTGTTGTGCGATATAATCCTCCCCTGCTTTTTCTGAGAAGCTCCCTCGGGCTCCCATTACTCCAATTTTCATGACAAAAATCATAGCACATTCTAAAAGCTCCAAAAACATTACACCATACAATAATTCCTTTACTAGACGTTGCAGGTGAAAACCCTTGCTATATAATGTTTTACAAGCCATTAGGGCACCGTGTCAGGGTTTAACGCCGACACAAAAATGTTTAATCGCCAATAGTTAATATTCAGAATCAATATGAATAAGGCAGACATCATTAACAAAGTACACGAAGAGCTCGGTATCACTAAGGCTGATGCAGAGCGAGCAGTTGAGACAATCATGTCTAACATCGTGGAAACATTAGCAGCTGGTCAAGAAGTATCTATCGCAGGACTTGGTATCTTCTCAGCAAAAATGCGAAACGCTCGAACAGCGCGAAATCCTCGAACAGGTGAACCTATTGAAGTACCAGCAATGCGGGTACCTAAATTCCGAGCTGCAAAGGCTCTCAAAGACGCAGTAAAATAATTCTTATTTTTACTACAGAAAAAGACCGGCACGCAAGTGCCAGTCTTTTTCTTTTACACACCCTATCCACAGGTGTCCTTCAACTGAACATGTTATACTGTCAATGTAGCGGAGGTATTACGCTATGTGGAATATACAGAGAGTAATCTCTGCGCTATTTCCCATCACACAAAGAGTAAAAGTCCCTCAGCCGGGGACTTTTATTCATTTCAAAGACTTCTTACAGAAGCTGTTCAGGTTATCATCATTTTTTCGATACCTCAAAAATACTAGATAACCTCTTGCGGAGTGACTTATGTCACTCCTCACCTCAGCCGGAGCTCTTTTACTATATAACTATTGTATTATGTGGCTAATATGCTAAAATCTCTGTCACCGCGGGATTAGTTAAATGGTATAACATCTGCCTTCCAAGCAGAGGTCAGGAGTTCGATTCCCCTATCCCGCACAAACGAGCAAAATAAAAGAAACACCATTCTAGAGAATGGTGTTTCTTTTATTTTAGTAAGTGACCTGCGTCACTTACGGCCCGTTTGTGAGACGGAGACATGTTTCTCATCCTCCCTAGAGGAGAAACGGTCGAGTCCGGGGAGGAAGTTCTTATGAGCGTAAGCGAATTAGAAACTTGACCCCATAGTGTGCGGAGATAAGAAAGTGACTCAATGTCACTTTCGTGGGAAATCGAAAAGCTTTTGAGGCAGATTCGACCAGAGGGAGAATATGTCCAAAAGGTCTACTGTCCATGTAATGGAAGATTCCCCTATATTACGCATGCAAAGCGTTGCACCAATCGAAAAGCTTTTGCCCTAGATTTGACCAAAGGGAAAATATAGCCGAAAGGTAGACTGAAGCTGTAAGCTTCGATTCCCATTCAGCTCCAAAAGGTGTACAGTCCCTGTAAGGGAAAATTTTCCTATCCCGCACTACCAAACATTTCTTATGTAACCATCCCACCACCCCACAGCGCGGGATAACCTCCCCTCCAGCTCCCATCCAATTGATATACTTACCCCATCATGCACTTCGTCGCAGAATTCGTTATCGGAATACTTACCGTCTACCTTGCGCTTACCAACAGTGTTGCTGATTATATTCTCGATGTAACTACACCTGATGATGAGGTGGCTTCGGCAACTCCTACAAACAAATCAGAATCTTTTTCCAAACTCTCTTCTGCATACCAAGCCATTCCTAATATCCTCCTACAAAATGCAGCATTTCAAAATGCGAGTATTGTTGAATCATCTTCTGCATTCACGTCTGCATCACCAATCGAGGCGTTGGTAAATATCTTCTGCACATACACCACTGATGAATACGCGCGCTCAACAACAGGCACTGGCTACTTCATAGACAGAGACGGTATCGTATTAACCAATGCTCACGTAGCTCAATTTCTTCTGCTCGAGGGTATAGAAGGTTCAACTGAGTGCTTCATCCGTACCGGAAACCCCGCAGTTGCAACCTACAAGGCTGACCTGCTCTACATTTCACCAGCCTGGGTACAAAAACACGCAAAACTCATCATGGAGGAGAGTCCTCAAGGCACGGGGGAACGGGACTACGCATTGCTATATATACATTCAGGTATCAACAACAAACCTATGCCAAAACACTTCCCTTCACTTTCTATAGATACTGAACTTATGCGTACCACTGACATCGACAAATCAGTTATTGCTGCAGGATATCCCGCGCAAACCATCTTCGCGCAGGGCGGTGCAGATTCTGACCTCATTCCTCGACAAGCAACTACCTCAATTGTTGAACTCATGACCTTTGGCTCAAACTATGCAGATTTATTCACCATCGCAGGGTCAGACATTGGTGAACAAGGTTCATCAGGAGGTCCCATAGTAGATACCGATGGAAATGCTGTTGGTATCATCTCCACTCGGGGTGACGATGTCACTTTTGGAGAAGGGAGCTTACGAGCACTGACACTTTCATACATCGACCGCACAATCACTGAAGAGACTGGCTTCAATCTTCCTCGCAACCTCAGTGGTGATCTACCGTACCGTTCGAAGATATTTAAGGAAACGCTGGTACCGTTCTTGCGGGGAATGCTTGAACGAGAGTTGGTGGAATAACAAAAGGCGGCGCCAAAGCGCCGCCTTTTGTTATTACTCTGCTAATCTTTCGTTCTGTCTTACAGACACTGTTTAGGTTGACGCTATTTTTAAAATAGCTGGCAACCTCTTGCAAAGTGATATTAAATCACTTTTCACCCTTGGGCGAATTGCTGGACCAATCCCCTTAATTAATAGTTTTTGTATACAACGTCTGCGTTGGGTATGCAAAATCAATCCCCACCTCTGCAAACTTATCCATCAACTCAAAGTTGAACTGTTGTTGTCGATCAAGGAAATCTGCATACTCTGGGGAATCGACGTAAAACACAACATCAAACAGCAATGCCGAATCCGCAAATGTAGTGAAGTGTACTCGATCAAGTCGTGCCCCTTCAATTGACCCGAAGATCCGCGTCACAATGCCGTTAATTTGCTTTACCTTATCGTGTGCTGTCTCGTACGTGACACCAAACTGCATTGCGGTTCGTCGCTCCTTCATTTTCTTAAAGTTTTGGACGCGCGCTGCTGTCAGCTCAGCATTACTTACCACCAGTTCTTCACCTTGTAGCGTTCGGATGCGAGTTGTTTTAATGCCAATACGTTCAACAACACCTGAATCAGCACCAAGTACAATGTAGTCACCAATACGGAATGGCTTATCAAGATAAATAGAGAACGATGCAAACAAATCAGACAATACTCCCTGTAGCGCAAATGCCACAGCAATACCTCCAATACCAAGTCCTGCAATCAACGAGGTTACTTCTATACCCATGTTTGAGAGGACGAAAATGACTCCCAGAGCCCATAAAACAATACGTGCCATCAATGTCACCATATGTGATGCTGTGGTCGACCCTGGGTCAATGATGCCATCACCATCTTCATCCTTTTCAAGGAAACGGGTTGAGCCATAATCAATAAAGCACAGCGCAATTTCAATAGCCTGCCATACAATTGCAAAGTACACGATTCCCGACAAAAGTTTTGATGCAACATCCGGAAGAGTAAATAGTTGTAGCGCTATAAACAACGCAACTAACACATACACCCATGAACGTATACCTTTTACTGCCTCAATAATCACGTCATCAACGTCTGTTGATGTTCGTTTGGATAATGCGTGAAGCCGCCCGATAATGACTACCTGAATTACTTTAAAAAGTACGACCAAAGCAAAAAATATCCCTGCCGCCACAATATACTTCGTCACATCAACCATCCCAAAGTATGGGAGAGTGAATTCCATTGTGGGCACCATGGCCGCTATTGCGTTTGCTGATAATGATTCCATATATACAAAAAATATTACAAATAATCCCTTGATAATAACAACTTTCACATAAAATGCACTATACACAGATATTATTTTGATTGGATGAAAATGTGCGTTACGATATTGCTCGTGCCCACATACGTATTGGGCATACAATAGAAAAACGGTACCCTGTTCTTTACTTATACAGCATGTTAGTGGAAACTGACTGTACTAAAAAACGCGTCCAATATTGGGCGTTTTTTAGTATCTGGGCTACACATACAAACAAATACTTTTACATTATAAAAGACGGACCGTATATGGTCCGTCTTTTAAATTTCTGTTTCTTCTGAAGAAGTTCCTACGTCCAAGATTTCTCTTGTTACTTCTTGACCTAGTTCAGTTTGAGTTTGGTCAGCCACAGCTTCGGTGTTTTCATCTTCTGTTGAGTCCTGGAGATTCTCTTCTTGGGTTTCTGTGATATCAGGTTCTATAAGGGGAGATGTCATGAGCATACGTTGTAAATCAGATGCTGTTGCATATGCTTCTGATAGTAGTTTTTGTGCCTCATCAAGCTTCTCTTTTTGAATATGTAATGTAGCTGTTTGGATTTGTTTTAAAAGGATTTGTTTCCCTAACACCACCTTCTCGGATAGCTCTTGCGAGACTTCTCGATTATTTATTTGTGTCTGCATTGCAACAACTTCTTCAAGCAACGCAAGGGCAGTTTTAGTTCGCTCTTCTTCAGTGGGTGTCACGGGCACCAACTCTTCAATGGTAACTGTCTGACGTACATCAATATCAGTCATGAAACTCATAAGTTTCTGTACATCCCTCAGTACTTCACGAAGTAATGTTCTCACTACGAGCTCTGTGTCTACCACGGCAACTTCTTGATTTTCCTCTGACGATACGTCAAACGCTTCATCAGCAGCTGTTGATAAATCACCTGAATCAACCTCTTTTGTTTCATCACTATCTACCACATCATCAGCTAGTGATATGCTTATTTCCTCTGGAGCTGATTCGCCAACTTCAGGTTCAGTAAGTGATTCTTCTGAATCAGCATTTTCTATAGTTTCAGTTGCTTCCTGATCTTCATCTACAGACTCTTCGTCAGAAACTTCTGGAACAATCTCGGGTGCAGTAACAAGATCGGTATCGTGTAGTGAAATTGCCTGTACAAGCTTACGCTCAACATCTTCCAGACGTCGTTCAATATCTAAAATTTCTTCTGCTGATGCTTGTCCTTGGATTGAGCTAAACAATTCATACGCGCGCGTGGTTTGACTCTCAATCTTCCCTAAGAGACCTTCATATGATGGTGTAGAATCCGCTTGTGCAACTGCCGCAGTATCACGTACGCCATTTACAACATCAGCAAGTGCTGAGATTGAATTTCCAGCTTCCGAAGTCACACCGTTACCTCCTCCCTTAATGTGGCCCTCAAGTACTTCTGACTGCACCTCCATTGCGGTCGCAAATGTGATTTCAGCAATAGCTGCATCATCCTCATTAGTTTCTCGCATTGCGGCAATACCCTGATTCGCTGCATCAGTATGCTCCTGCACTGCTTGCGCAACAGATGCTTCTGCTTCTGGAGTTAACTTCCCTTCATTTGCAAGTAGCCGCGCCTCAGCGACACGTCGACCGAGTCGTTGTGTTTCCCACTCTACTTTCGCATACGGTGAAAGGGTCAGAGATGCTCGGAGTTCTTCAGTTATTTGTGTCTTTACCGGGTAGAGCACATCTCCTGGTACTGACCGCTCAGCAATCATAGGTACCCCTACGATCATAAAGACCGCACACACGCCTGCAAAACCACGAATATATGCCGCACTAATATGAATAGTCTTAAATGACTCCGAAACAATCCCTTCTGCCTGTTTCAGATGAGTTGCTTTTTCAGCCGCTTTCATTTCAGCAGGTAACGGGTGATACTCCATGTACGTTGTCAGGCGCTCACGCAAATCACTCCGCTCGCTTGCGCGTAAACGGATTGTCTCTGACTTCTTTTTAAATTGTTCGCTAAATCGTTTCATTATATAAATTATTTTTTGCCGACATTGTCTGCCGCTTTTTTCTCTGCTTCCTCAATCATTTGCCGTAGTACCTTCAGTCCTCGATGTAGCCGAACCGAAACAACATTTTCTGACTCTTCTAGGAGTCCTGCTATTTCTTTTGGTCCAAGTCCATCTACAAACTTAAGAATAATCACTTCCTTGTATGTATCAGGCATGGTGTGCAACATCTCAAAAGCTTTTTTGCCATCAAGTGTCGCTGCAAGCGATTCTACGGTGCTTTCTGACAGCTCATCAAACGAACCTTCATCAACGCCCTCTACAGCAAGGATTGCATCAAGTGATGCTTCTTTCGCCTTTCGATACTCATCAATGATTAAGTTGTTGAGCACCTTATACAAAAATGGTCGGAACTGGTCAATTTCATGTCCATTTCGGACATATGCCCACACCTTAGTAAAGGTATCGTGCACTACGTCAACAGCTCGCTCCCGATCACTAATGCGAAGAAACGCATGCCGAAATAAGGCATCGTTATATTCCTCGAAAGCTTTCAAAAAACGCTCTTCGTGGTTCCCTTTTATGTTGTCTTCCTTACGTTGACCAACCATATCTGAACCATTATACGTGAAGACGGATGACTTAGCCTTTCCTTACACACCCATAGTATAGTTTCACAATGAAATACGTAGTAATGCAAAAAGTTTAACAAGCTTAATCCATTGAATCTTTTGCAATTTTGATCACCATTTTCCGTAGTGTATACCCATTCCCATGTTGCAGTAACCCGAGATACGATTGTACTGTGGCCTTTTTTCCCTCAGTTTCCATAACTCTTTTACACATTTCATATACATCTTTACAGCATTCAAGCCCCACAATCAAACATAGCTAGCCTAAATTCTTAATCATCTCCGGTAACTCCGGTAACTCCTCAACCAAAAAGTGGTTCTTATCTTCAAATAGTATCAATTCAGCATCTGGCAACACTTCCTTATAGGCATGCGCGTGTTCATACGGCACCACAAAGTCATCTTCTGACTGTAGAATCTTTATTTTCTCTACCTCTTTTAACCCTTCAGTGAGTACTACTGGATCAAACCGAAAACTCCCACAATCGTTTCCGCTTCCGTCATCATAGGTGCCACACGGTGCAGCAAGTAAAAAGAGGGCGTGTATATTGTATGGCGTGGATGTTTCTGATAAATATTTTGTTAAAAACATTCCTCCAAGCGACCAACCGATTAGGATAATGTCACCTTTGAAGAGTTCAAAATGTTTCTCAAACCAAATCTTCCATTCAGAATATACGGCATTGTCAGTATTGGGCATTGCTATCATGTAGAGTTCATAATCATCACCCAAGTCCTCTCGCAATGTATCAGTCCAACGTGTCACCTTTTCTCCAGTTGGATTCCGTAATGATGCATCTTTCAATGCCTGCACATAATCATCATAATTACTGTATGAATCTCCCCCTCCAATAAACACAACTTGTTTTTTCATATAAAATATACCTTACCTCCACTGTTGGACATCGAATGTCCAACAAATACTACAACCATTTACTTTTTTTAAAGATAGTTATAACTGAAATAACCGTAATAGCTATAAGTACGAGAATCATCCAGAATGCCAAGGGGTTTCCTGAAAGTGGTAGCGGGACATTCATTCCATACAAAGAAGCGATGATGGTTGGTATTGTGAGGATGATGGTAAGAATTGTTAATGTTCGAATAGTTGTATTCAACTTATTAGTCAGAATTGCTTCAGTAGCAGCGCGGATGTTTTGGATTGTCTTCAAAACAGATCGCGCTGAGTCAACCAGCTGGCTATTTGCGATCATAAGATCTTCCATAAGCTCTACGTCTTCATTAAACAACTGCATGTAGTTGCCGGTGGTAACCTGCTGTAGCCATACATTGGTTGGCACCATTGAGGAAATGATATCGTTCAGTGTGTGCTCATAGTTCACTAAACGAACAATGTCACTATTCCCAATATTTCGCAGTCGCCCACGATCGCCCTGCACCTGCTTCCGTAACACAATAAGCTCATTCTCATACGACTTTGTAATTGCGCTCATGATTTGGATGAAGAATTTTGCCTTCTGTGTTGTCTGTATTTCATTTTTCCCAGAAATAAACGGAGCCAACTGCGGCACCTCACGTTGCGCAATGGTTACCACAAAAGACTCCCCCATTACTATAAGTAACGGTGCCGTGTCGCTATCTTCATCTTTCTCATCAAACGGGTATCGTGTGAAAAAATACGTTGCACTTTTTGACTTCTCCATTCGTGGCACTTCAAAAAAGTCCTGGATATCCGCGATAATAGCCACATCAAGGCCATACTCCCCTACTATCTCAGCAAGCTCATCTCCCGTAGGTGTGACCACGTGTGTCCATACGCCTGTGCGTACTGTATCAAGAACCTTCAGCTCGGAATCTTTTAGTGTTTTAAAATAATGTGTGATCATAGTGTTTTTATATATGTTTCAAAAATTTTATGCAAATCATCCATCACATTGTAACTGGCGTGCGCGGATGGCTCAATCCAATCAAATGCATCATGGTCTGCACTGAGTTTCACATCACTATTCGATACACTGCACGCATAGTATACTCGAATAATCTGACACTTTTCATTGTGTATAACAGGAAAATTTTCTGTCACCCCCAAAACATCGCCAATTATAATTTTAAGGCCAGATTCTTCACTCACTTCCCTGGCTAAACCTTCCAACAGAAGTTCACCCGATTCGATCCTTCCGCCCACAACATCCCAGTTCCCTTCTTCGGTACCTTCATCATATTCACTTGACTCACGCACAATAAGAACCTTCCCGTCTTCACGGGCAATCAATCCCTTAGCCCCTACGAATAGTTTCATATGTCTAGTATATCAAAGAATATAATACTCGCTTTTTGTTAAAACTGATGGTATTATGTGGCACGCGAAATCATATAACTCTGGCAACCAGAAAGACTGAGTTCGTGCAACCTTTTGCTTCGGCTGACGCCTGAGATCAGAGGTTGAACGAAAATTTAAAACTTTTTAAATTTTCGGGGTATAGCATAATGGTAGTGCGTGCGGTTTGGGACCGTAAAACCTGAGTTCGATTCTCAGTATCCCGACAATAAAAACATATAAAAAGAGCGGCTATGCCGCTCTTTTTATATGTTTTCGATCACGTAATTTATTGTGTTTGCAACTGGCCAGTTAATTCCTCAATGATTTCTTCTAGATACACCACTTCTTGCTGTAGCAGTACATTCACTTCTGACAAGCTAAATGTAGCATCACTCTTATCATCTACATATCCTGTAATATCACTTTTACGTGCCGTAATGTATATCTGTAATGTTGCTTCGGTGGTAGCAATACTTTGAGCTATCTCTGTTGGAATATCCCACACATACGATCCTGCCTCAACATTCTCTTGTGACATGTCCTTCTCTATCCAATGGAACCATTTACTGTCCTTATAGAGTGCCATAGACATTGCATTAACTCCTGAGGAATCCCATGTGATTTCCATAAGTTCTCCTGCTGCAAACGTCTCAGAACCATTTGGACTCGTAATGGTAATATGTGCATCATCGCCGGCTGCGGTACTTGCACTCATTTGTGTCTGGACAGCAGCGGTACTAATACCTTGTACTCGCCCTGCGGTATACGTCTTGACCACATCATCATCCCAGACGCAGGTAAATGCGGTGCTGGCATATCGTGCAGTGAATGCGTCACATCCCTTAATTGCTTCTTCTTTGGTGCCTGAGCTTCTAAAGATAAGGCTAGTGCCACGCAATAGTTTGTATGAGGCGGTGCTGTTTGCTTCTTGAGTTGCTTTTCGTTCCTCATCAGAAGATTTAAACACCTCACCGTTCCACTTGCATACAACGTTAGACCTCGCACCATATCGCGTAATGAATGAATTGCATGCATTTGTCGCAGCAGCTTTAGTGTATTGTGCAGAACGGATTAGGGTTGCTCCATCAGCAGTAATATTGGTTGCAGCAGTAACTGGTTCGTTATTTGCTTCTTGAGTTGCTTTTCGTTCCTCATCAGAAGATTTAAACACCTCACCGTTCCATGAACACTTCAGTTGTTTATCACTGTATCGATCAGCATAATAATTACACATTCGTTCTGCACTATACCAATAATAACTACTCGAATTCTTGATTTGTCGGTTGTTAAACTCTAGGGTGAATGCACCCCTGTCGAGACGTTGTGGGGTTGCGTCGGATGATACCGCAATGGGATCTGGGACCACGGTAGTCTCTGGTTGAGCAACTGCTACGGGGTCTGGTAGTGGTGCTTCAGGTATAGACACCAAAACATCATCTGATTGCTCATTTTGAGACTTAAACACCACACCATTCCATGAACATTTCAGTTGTTCGTCACTGTATCGACTTGCGTAGTAATTACACATTCGTTCTGCACTATACCAATAGTATCGTGAACTGTTTTTGATCTGTCGGTTCTTAAACTCTAAGGTAAACGTTCCTCGGTCGAGACGTTGTGGGGTTGTGTCACCTGCTGATTCCTCGGTGTCTGAAACTGGAGTTTCTGCTACTTCTTTAGCCACAAGTTTGAATGATCGATCAGACCGGTCCCATTTACCTGTTTCTTTATTTATCACACGGATATAGTACGTGCCTGGTTCTGCATAGTTACCAGCTCTATCAATCTCTAATGAGGTATGAATGGACGCTTTTCCACTTACATATATCTTACCCACTGTTGTATAACCACGACCGGACTTCTTTTCGAGGTACGCTTCCACCTCATTTGATGGGTTAACACGTGGATTATAGTCATACGGAGACCATGTAATGGTGTTCGTTTCACCAATTGTCCAAGACTCACCGCCATTTGGTGCAGTTACCTTGATGTCTGGTGTATCAACAAGTGTAAATGCGCGGTCGGAACGGTCACTTTTCCCTGTTACCTTATTTAAAACACGGATGTAGTATTCCCCTGGATTTGCATAGTTACCTGCTCTATCAAGTTCAAGTGATGTATGGATAGATGCCTTACCACTCACATATATCTGTCCAACCGATACAAAGTTACTTCCCACTTTCTTTTCAAGGTATGCAACCACATCACCTGAGGGGTTTACATCTGGACCATAATCGTATGGTGACCAGGTAATAGTATTTGTCTTCCCAATTACCCAAGTCTCACCTCCATTTGGTGTCTTTACCTTAATGTCTGGCACCTCCACTTCTCTACCTACAATACGCATCGCTGCAGAATCAGTTCCAATCTGATTATTTGTCTGATTAAAGACTTTGATTGTCAGTGGACCTTCAACAGGCAACAAGGTCCGCGCTACATCTGGTTCCCACACAAGAGTACCCTTCGTCGGCAGTCTAAATGTATTGTAGTTAATTGAGTCTGATAATTTTATCGTCCGTGTTCCCTCTTCAATCCTAAACCGACTGAGCACTGGGTATGTACCCCCATCAGAACGATTCAACAAATTCATTTCCATGGTTGCTCCTGCAGGCGCATTTTCAATCTCGTATGTGATAATCACAGTATCATCTCCTGATTGATAGTGATTTTTATTAGTCGACAAGTCGACTTCTACAACAGGATCATCACTCGAATCGTCGGACCTCACGTATACATCATCAGTACGAATCATGTCTGATACATCAATAATAAATTCATCAGGATCAGAGGCGTTAAATCCATATTCCAATTCATATGCCCGGAATCGATAGAATCCTGATTCTTCAGGTGTATACGAAACGCGGAGTGTAAATGTTTCAGTTTCTCCCTCATCAACACGGTATGTGTCGCCATTGTCGTCAGCAGACGAAGTGAGGGAAACTTTTTCTGCAGTTGCAGAATAACCGTTCCCACTTTGAGCTAGACTATAGTCTGTAATTGCATCTGTTTTATGGATGAATACATCTTCTTCAATCGCAGTTATATCAAACTCAATTTCAAAGGTAACAAGATTACCATCAACATCAGCATCCGAAGACACTACGTCTACAGCAGCTCCTGAAGATATAAGTCTATGCACTTCACCGCGTGCACTCCCAGAGATATTCATATCTCCTTCATCATTACCATATTCGTCTTCGGCGGTCTCAATCTCGTCAAACTCAACTGATACATTTGTGCCGGCAGAATAATTATCAGCGTCCCCAAATGTCAGCCTCACCGTTAGGTCTTCTTGATCATCTCCGTCAATTTCCAATCCAATATTTTCAAAAGTAACATAGCCGTTATTAGCCACATTCGCAAAACCAAGTTCGTCTGAATCGTGATATAGAGCGGCTTTGACCACTACGCTAGATTCATTGGTTGTGCCAAATGGATCACCTGTCTCAATAACGATTGAAAGGTCGTCAATTGTGACATCAACTCCATTCTCTTCCTCAATCTCAAATATGAATACCTCTACATCATCTGTCTCATCTCCTTCTTCAACGATGATGGTCATCGCATCAGGATTATTTGTTGATTCTGAAATTCTCAATTCAGCGACATTTTCCAATGATTCCCGAATTTCAAAATTTTCTTCGTCTGATGTTTCATCATCAGGCGATTGTGTGTCTACAAAGATATCCCAATCATCATCCCGTGCATCATCAGCTACAGATCCAGCAACGACAAGTTGCTCCGCAACATCTTCATCAAAATCTAAATCAAGGTTTGTAAACACAACCTCATAGTATCCGCTGACAAGTGACCAGTCGTCAGACGAGTCAGTAGTTCTTTCTGCAAAATTATCTCCTTTGTACCAAAGGGAAATATCATCAAAGGTATCCCAAGGTCCTCTACCTGATTCAGACTTCAATTTCACTGCTAGTTGATTCAAATCATAATCACCATCATGTGATACAAACTCTATTTCGACAATTCCTTGATCATTCGATCCTATCTCAATAGAACCTGATTCGTATTCATCTATATCTATATCCAAACCTTCCGAAGGTACAGGTTGTTGATTAGCAAGTTGCGACTGCAATGCTGCAATCAGTTCCATCAAGGAATTGATTTGTGCTTGAAGTTCAGCAGTAGTTGCCGCTTTTGTTGTATGCATCGGTACGGTAAGAAGCCCGACTGACAAAATGGCTACCATAAGTCCGCCGAGTACGGTCTTTTGAAGTGAAGATGAAATGAGATAAAACATGATGATTTATTAAATATATAAACAGCAAAAGGCCAGACCAAAAAAAGGTCCGACCTCCGATATCCAGAGTATACCCTAGTCATATTAAAACGTTAGAGGTGAATGGGGATAAAGGACATAATGTCCTTTATCAATAAACCTTTTAAGTTACGCCTCAAACGCAACATGCTCAATATGGTTTACGGTTGCATACTTCTCCTTTTGTACCATCCGCACTGCAAGCACATCAATTTGGAAATCACCTTTATGTCCTGTTTTCTCAAACCAAGTTTCCAACGCTTTTTCAATTTGATGTATTTTTCGTTTATGAACTTGTTCTTCAGGTCGCCATGTTTCACCCATAAGTGCTTCTTGCAGCTTCTTCCTTGTTTCATATGAAACAGTTTTAACTTCAACAAAGTGAACCATAAGTCGTTTCTCGGCAATTATGTCGATTTCACCCCATTTATGCCAATAATTTGTATCTAAAATGGTAAAACCCCTCTGTTGTAAGTATTGCACTGCAATAGTTTCACCCAGATCACCAATTACCTTCGTGTTTTTGCGTTTTGGCGAAGTATCCATACTGCATTGTTACACATGAAACAAAATTTAAACAGTATTTGTGCGTAATAGTGTTTCACGTGAAACATATCAATCTAAGTTAGACCCCTATAAATAAGTCGTAATTATGTATTATATCTTTGTAATAGGCCGTATTATATAGGACAGCCAATATATAAAGTACTGTCCGTTATCCACTTATCCCCTCGATTATCCACTTATTCAGCCCTTGTCTCAATATCAAAGTTTGCAATGGGTACATAGCATAATAATAGGGTTTTCCGTGTGTATATACGGCGGGCAAACTAAATTTAGAACGCTAAAACAGAAGCAAATAGATACTAAAAGTATCAAAACACTAGAAGAAAGCCGTTTCGCGAAGCTTCTACTGCAGCTTAGAAATGTGGCAATGAGAGTTAATTGGAGCATTATCGCATAGGGTATGTATGAGGCAATGGTATGTAGGAAAACTAATGTTACATACGCAAAGACATTCCCGGCTCAATGCATAGGCAAAAGTGATCATAAATATTATCAGCATTGTATAAATAAAACTAATTTAAATTGCTTGCATAATACGACTGTGAATGGTCAGAATAGCCATAGTGCAGGCATTTTGACTATAGTAAACAAGGTGCAAGTTCTACGTGAAACACATCCATAGTCACTTCTGTGTTTCACGTAGAACAATAACCAGCATCAGAAAACGTTACCTGCTGGTAAAAGCTTAATAATATGTCTCTGTTGCACATGAAACGGATAAATATTGTTTTGTTGTGTTTCATGTGGAACAGACTTCGGGAGACTACTACACACCTTCAACACTTTCTCATATTAGGTTTCATGAGAAACCTATGGTTTTATAGAAAAAGGTGTTCCACATGGAACACCTTTATCGTATTAATTGCTTAAACTAGCGTTTACACTTGTTTTACAGCTATTTTAACCGTGTTAACAATATCATAGATAGAACATCCACGAGAAAGGTCGTGTGCAGGCTTCGCAAAACCAAGAAACAGGGGACCGGTTGCCTTATATCCACCCATCCGTTCAGCAATTTTGTACCCAATATTACCACTATTAAGGTCTGGGAAGATAAAAACAGAAACATCGCCAGCAACGGTGCTTTCCGGTGTCTTTGATGCAGCAATCTTCCGTACAAACGCACTGTCAAACTGCAATGGACCATCACAATCAATATTATATGTTTCACGTGCAACTGATACTGCGTCAGCAATCCATGAAATACTAGCATTGCTCGCATATGGAACTGTCTGGAAGGAAAGAAAGCCCACTTTAGGTTCAATCCCGACTGTTTTAGCAAAATCTGCACTTAAATAGGCTGTTTCAGCTAATTGTTGTGCATTCGAGGTAGGGTTTAAGCCACAATCAGCAAATATTACACGCGTTCCGTCTTTTTCCATTAAGAAACAGCTTGTTATACGTGAAACCTCTTTTTTGACACCAATTGTTTTCGCATAGACACGGAATACATCAGTAGTAGTGGCGATAGCGCCACCCACAATCCCATCCGCAAGCCCGTCCCTGACCAAGATTGCGCCCTGCACCAATGCAGCATCCTCTACAGGAAACACTTTACCCATTGCCTCCACATGAGCCTTCAGGGTAACCAAAGCAGATGCGTCAGGTGCAAGTGCTGTATACAAATCAGCACTGCCGAGTGACCCCTTAATTAGATCAACATCTCCGATGAGCACCGGGTGGCAAATTTCTTTTTCAATAAGCTCCTGAGCAGCGCAAAGAACCCGTTCATCAACGCCTTCAGGTAGTACTATTTTCGGTAGATTTGTTATTTTCTGTTGCATTTTGATTCCTTACCCATTAAGAACGACCAGTTCCTATGATTAATACTCCAGTTCTAGTATAAAAGATACACCATTATAGCATATATGCTATACACAACTACACGCATATATGCATTGAAAGATGTATACTTACTATACATTATCATCAAGTTTAAAAAAATTATGAACTTAGACAAATTACATATATCAGAAGATTGGGCGAAATTAATTTTACGACTCACGATTGGAGTACTTATACTGCTTCATGGTATTTTCAAAATCATGAATCCTGGGTCAATAGGATTTATTGGTGGACTTTTTGAAGCAATGCATCTCCCAGCATTTTTAGCCTACCTAGTGTATATCGGGGAAGTAGTGGCACCGCTGATGCTTATTGCAGGCTATAAAACAAAGATTGCTTCTGGGCTTATCGTAATCACCATGGTTGTAGTGATTGCACTAGCTCATATGGGAGACATTTTCACACTTACCCAAGGTGGAGGGTGGGGAATTGAACTACAAGCACTCTATCTATTCGGTGCATTAGCTATTTTCGGCCTCGGGGCAGGGAAATACGCTTTAAAAGGATAAGGCATAATCTAAAAAACCGCTCCAAGGAGCGGTTTTTTATTAAATGTGTAGTTATTCCAAAACTGATTCTAGTAGTGAATTTTCAAACTGAACTGTATTGAAACCAGAATCAAGAATCTTTGTTTCCAGCACTTTATCAAATCCAGTAAAGATACTAATACCGACCAAAAGAAACATAATCCCGATACTACGTTTAAACCAACCGCGAGGATTCGAAACCCAAGTTAGATGCGAAACAAATCGTTGACCCAGAAGAGCAATGACGAGCAATATTAATGCAAGCCCTATAATATATGTGAGGAGATAGACTGTACCAAGTAAGAAACTTGCAGGCAATACACTAGCCAAAATCAAGAAATAGGTTGGGCTACAACTTGAAAAAACTGGTCCTAAAGCTGCTCCGATAATAATATCCCCAGTTACACTCTTTTTCGTATAACCATTCCCAACCAGAGCGTTCGACCGTACTGATAACTTCCCCTGAAGTGGCATCTTTTCCCACATCACCGGAAAAGTAAATATCAAACCAATCAAAACAAGGACAGCTCCGGAGAAATATGACCAGAATGAAGAAGGTATATCAATAAACAATGTGCTTGCTTTCAATGCGTATGTAAAAACCAATATAGAAAGGCTTAACGAACCAATTACTATGTATGGCGTCCAAAAACTACGTGCCCCGGCTCCCGTACCAATAATTACTGGCAGAAGTGGCAAAATGCACGGGGCAAGGACGGTAAGCATGCCTGCAAAGAAGGAGAGTAGGAGGAGTGTCATACTACAGTTGTGAAACGACCTGATCGAGTGTATTTGTGAGACCAGTGAGCGTTTTAATGGCATTTCCGCCTGAATCAACCTCTACTAGAGTATGTTGTCGAACCACACCGTATTTTTTCTTTAAATCAGTTTCACTATCGTAGTCAACCTTGAGTAAGTGAACGCCGTCAGGTATTGTTGAAATATTCTTATTTACATCAGATTCTAGACCTCGACAGCTTGGACACCATGGCGCATGGAAGAAGAGTACTACTGAGCCTTCTTCCGCCATTGAGAGCTTGCTCGCATCATAGTCTTCAAAGGATCCAGCCGTCACTTCTGTCATTAAGTCAGCTGCATCTACTGGCACTATTGTAATAGGTTCCTTTTTCATAACATCTTCCATTACACCAGAATGATCTTCATCCATGTCTGAATCCTTATCCATTTCATCATCCATCATCACATCTTCATCATTTTCCATCTCATCACCTGTTTCTCCTGCGGTTTCACGAGGAACCTCAACAATAGCCTCTTGATTTTCAACCGAGGTTTCCGACTGGCTATTTGAAGCAAGATATATACCACCTCCCAAAAGAGTGAGTGCTACAAAACTAATAATAACCACTAATCCAAAGCCTGCCTGTGTATTGTGTGTTTCCATATATAAATGTTAGCTATTTATTTAGTATACGCTCTTGCACTCAATTTATTTCAAACGACATGAGTAAAACGAGAGTTTATTCCCATTTTCGAGTGAGTTCAGAAAGAAAATTATTTACAGGAGTAAGTATATCTTTTGGGTACACAAAATCCCGCTTTTGGGGGATTATCTGTGCGGCTTGGGGTAATCGAAACCTGACGGTCTCTAAACTCACTTCGTTCGTTAAGAGCCGCGGGTCACGCCTCACTCGTGGCAGAACCACATCGTTACGGCGGTTTCGATTCCCTCGAAAGGTGCGCAGGCACCTTTCTCCAAGACTCACATATACAAAAAATCCCCACAGGGGGAGTTTTTTGTATCTGTGCGGCTTGGGGTAATCGAAACCCCGACTGATCCTTGGCAAGGACCCGTTATACCACTTAACCAAAGCCGCGTATAATTCACTACAGTTCCTTAGACATCAGCTCAATCCAACAGATAAGCTTCATCTTTAAAACAGTGTCCCCGATTATAGTATTTCCCGTCCCGTGATGCAAGATTTTCTTATTGCTTTTCTGTTGGATAAACTGAGTTTTTCCAAAATGGGCAATGGGGAACTTACTTTGTCGGGACCACCATTTCATTTCAGACTGCTCATTCATGCCGTCGTACAATAAAACCCAAAAAGCGATCTGTTTGTTTTCAACGCCACAGTACTCCTTGAGGAACCTGATAAATATACGATGAGCGTCCTTATTTTGAGTTGTCAGGCGAATGCGTGATGAATCACTCATATCACCATGACTTATGTATAACATCAGCCCAGCGACAAACAAGGGAGCCGTCTTGTAATGCTTAAATTCGGTAGCGGCAGATCGAACTGCTTCTGCATAGCGTGTCTTCCGCTCAGAAGAACGGGCCTTGTTGAGAAGCGCGATACGCTTCACATTATCTCGTGCCGCCTGCTTCACATTGTCCTGCTTTACCTTCTTAGAAAAGGCTTTCTTAGACAGCCACGCAGAGGCGGTACCTTTGGAAATACCACAAATCTTAGCGATTTCTGAATAGGTGAAGCCCCGCTTACGGAATTCCACTGCTTGTATATACTTTTCTTCATCTCGAATCATAGGGTATGTATATTATATATGATTACGGGTGTTCAGAATGAGCATATACACAGTTCACTTAGGACATTAATAGCTGAAATAGAAAAACCACTAAATATTTAGTGGTTTTCTTTACTGTCTCTAAAACTCGCCGCTAGCTTAATGATAGTATATTTTCAAAATAGTTCCTGGATAGGCAGGAGCATAAAACTTGAAAACTTGTCCATCAACCAATAAAAGCCCGTCATGAAAGGAATTACGGTAGCAGATATCGCAAAACGTCGCAATGTGAAGCCGAATGGAGATCCTCCTACACTATACGCAAAGATCAAGAAAATTAGGGCCCATACAGCAATTGATAAATTTAGCATTTGAAGCTCCTTACAAGGTTACTGCAAAAAACAATATCACTTTTCATGCAATTATCAAGATTTTTAGATCTGAGTCCTGGTAGGCACTACAAAACGAAAGCACCCTCGAGGCTTTCCAGAAGTTAGGACTCTTTCATTACATGAACGGTACACCTTTTGGCCGCATTAATTCGCTTCGCTCTCAATCCAGCTCAAAAGCTCTTCGAGTCCCTCCCGTAAGTGCCGTAGGGCACTTACTTGGGTGCACAAATATAACAAAGACCGCCCTGAGGCGGTCTTTGTTATATTTGTGCACCCAGAGGGACTCGAACCCCCAACGACTGATCCGAAGTCAGTTATGATATCCATTTCACTATGGGTGCTTTTACTTTGTACCGTATTCAAATATCCTGAACACGTGGAGCATACTATACGTGTAATAGAAAGAAAAATCAACACTAATTTGTTACAATGCTTGGAACATGATTAGTCAGAGCAATATCCCAAATGAAGTCATACGAGTCTCGAAAGCCCTTGAAGATGGGGGATTTCAAGCATATCTTGTAGGAGGCTGTGTGCGTGACCTGCTCATTGGGAAAACTCCAAAAGACTGGGATCTCACGACAGATGCACACCCTGAACAAATCCAATCTCTTTTTGGCGAAGATGAAACATTTTGTAATAATGACTTTGGGACGGTTGGTGTAAAAAATGACGAAACTGACAATGAAACACTTAAAATAATTGAAGTGACTCCATACCGGACTGAGTCAACCTACTCAGACGCGCGGCGACCGGACAAGGTGGAATTTGGTGTTTCACTCGAAGAGGATCTAAAGCGGCGTGATTTCACGGTAAATGCAATTGCATACCGCATTGCTGATGAATCAACCGTTGACTTATTTGATGGTGTAAAGGATATCGAGAAAAAACGACTGAGGACAGTGGGAAACCCTAATGATCGTTTCACTGAAGATGCTTTGCGTATGATGCGTGCGGTGCGTCTTGCAACGCAGCTGAATTTTGCCATTGAAGCGGGGACTATGACCTCAATTACACAGAACCACAAGCAATTGAGACTTATTTCAATCGAACGTATTGCAGATGAGTTCACTAAGATACTCAATTCTGATGCTCCGATGCAGGGAATTGTGTTCTTAGAGCGTTTAGGGATGATTGAATATATTTTACCCGAAATAAAAGATTCAATTGGATGTGAACAGGGGGGAATACACGCATTTGATGTGTATGAGCACCTCTTGCGTACGCTTCAGGGTGCCGCTGATAAAGGTTTTTCCACTGAATTACGTTTCGCTGCACTGTTACACGACATAGGGAAGCCGGCAACACGTACTTTAGGTGGTAAAAACAAAGAGTATTCTTTCTTTGGTCACGAAGTAGTGGGAGCGCGTATGACACGGAAAATCATGAAACGGTTGCGTTTACCCCGTGAATTAAGTCAAAATGTTGAAAATCTCGTGCGATGGCACATGTTTTTCTCAGATCCTGAAGAAATTACACTAGCGGCAGTGCGGCGCACTATTGTACGTATCGGGGAAGACCATATCGATGATTTACTCAATCTTCGTATATGTGATCGCATCGGTACTGGTCGACCTAAAGAACAACCGTTCCGTTTTCGAAAATACAAGGCCATGGTTGACGAAGCGTTAAGAGACCCTATTTCAGTAAAGATGCTTAAGACAGATGGGGATAAGATTATGGATATCACTGGGGAAAAGCCGGGGAGAAAGCTGGGATATGTACTGCATACACTGTTGGAAGAGGTGTTGGAAAACCCTGCATTAAATGAGGAAAAGTACCTAGAATCAAGAGTTATAGCACTTTATAAACTTCCTGAAGAAGAGCTTGCAAAGCGTGCGGCAGCAGGGAAAGAAAAACAAGCAGAAGAAGAGGCAAACGCCCTAAAAGCCATCGCAAAAGAGCATAAGGTCAGCTAACCCTGACTGATGTAACGTCTTAAAGTCATAAAATACCCAAAAAGTCGCCTCAATAGGCGACTTTTGGCTTTTAGTGGGGATAACTATTTCTATCCATGGGAGAGCTCTATTTTAAGCGGTAAATCCAAATTTTTTATTGAATAGTGGCGCGATGTAATTATTTGCAGCATGTACAGATATAGCTAGAAGGATATTCCCTGTATAGAGGGTACATATTGCCAAAATTGGGCCAATAACAAGTCCTGCATACAGTATTTGTCGGATTGTAGTACCCTTTGACTGCCATGTAATGTTTTTTACGTGCCACACACCAAAAAGTAATGATGATACTCCAATCGCTGTCAGAGAATCGGTAATGTGCATTAAAAAACTAAGTATAATCCCACGAAAGATCACCTCTTCAAAAACCGGAGCGAAAAAAATAAGTTTTTCATATTGATATGTATCAAAAATGTAACCAGTCTCAGCATATTCCCGTAATTGGTTTCTGTGCGAGTTGTAAATACAAACTATTGCAACGAGAATTAAAGCTATATTTATAGCGGTTAATTCAAAAATGAAGTACTGGAATAGTGCTTGCATAAATTCATACTATCATAAAACGCTTCTAGCTAAACCGTGATTACAATTTTTTGTAAAAATTCTGAGTGCTGTACGCACTAATTGCGCAGCGATTTTACGAGTCGTACTGGCTGGTACGGTGAGTGAAATCGCTGCGCAATTAGCAAAGTACAGTGCCAGAATTTGCACAAAAAAAGACCTTAGGAAATCGGAAACTAATGTGTGGATCATTTGTTACCGATTACCTAAGGTCTTATCGTCTGGTCTGTTCTTTTTTTCTTCTCTTCTCTTCTGCGAGCCTATTGAAGCATTGCTTCAGGTGGTCGTCCTTTTGATTTGTTTTACTTCTTTGGGACTTCCTATTTGTTGGCTCTTATTTGTAAGCTTGTACGTTATTAGTTAACTTGTACTTCTTGTTGTGCAAGCTGCTATGAGGATCTGAATCATGGTCTCTTCTACTTTTTTGATTCTGTTCCTCATCGCAACTTACTCATCAAGTGCTTACGTTAGGGTGGGATGTTTTGAACTTTAGAGTTGGAGGTATTAACTCGTTTTATTGTGGAATGTGCTCTTTAAGGGTTACCTCCGAAGTTCAGGTTTGAACTATATGTTCTTGTCTGAACTTCGGTTGTAACTGCTCGCCCTCTCTGGGCCTACATGTATATTATGTCCTTTATATATAAGTGTAAAGGACAGGGTTGTGTATAACTTATCTGATTGCAAAACACATGTCCTTTATAAAGGACATGTGTTTTGCAAAAGAGGTTTTCTGGCTCTGTTGAGCGGTTATTTAGTGAAGAGAATGCTGGTAGTTGACACGATTAGGATACGTGTCGTTGTAGTTCAACCAGTTGCGCATTTAATTTCCTTATAAATGAGATGGGATGTAGAGTAATAAAGACTCGATGTGATGCTGATAACTTTTCATAATTAAATGAAGAGTGAGGAGCTGATGACAAATTGTTCGAGCCGTACTTTCAGGTACGGTAAGAATTATTTTTCTGAAAGCGACAAAGCTATTCGTTAATTATGGAGAGTTCGATTGAGATGGGACAGTGATCTGAGCCTAATACCTCAGGATGAATTTTTGCATTTTTTACAAGATCAGTCAGACACTTTGAAACCATGACGTAGTCAATTCTCCATCCAACATTTCTCTCACGAGCTCCACCCCAATGGCTCCACCACGTGTAGTGTCCATCATCCTTATGAAACAATCGAAGAGTGTCAACGAAGTCTTCCGCAAGCATTGCATCTACCCCCATGCGTTCTTCATCGGTAAATCCCTTCTTCCCCACATTTTGCTTAGGGCGAGCTAAATCAAGTTCAGTGTGTGCCACATTGAAGTCCCCGCAGAAAATGACTGGTTTCTCAGCTTCAAGCTGTTTCATATACTCCAGATACGCAGGATCCCACTGCTGTCGCATTGGTATACGTGAGAGATCGTCCTTAGAATTTGGGGTATACACGGTTGAAACATAGTATTCTTCAAACTCAAGGGTCAAAATACGGCCTTCTTTGGTGGTATCTCCGTACGAATCCTCTAGTTTGTACTTCTTTTTAAGGTCCTCAGGCAGGCCATAAAGTGCCTCAATTGGCTGAATTTTCGTAAAAATAGCGGTACTAGAGTACCCTTTACGCTCTGCAGAGTGCCAATATTGCTCATATTCGGGCAATAATTCGGCAAACAAGTCCTCAACCTGGTCTGGCTGGGCCTTCGTTTCTTGTACACACAGTATGTCGGGGGTATGTTTCGCGATAAAAGGCACCAGTAAAGCCTTTTTCTGCACTGCACGGATGCCATTTACGTTCCACGAATAGATTTTCATCTTTGCAGTATAACAATTGATTGAAGAGCTGACTATTTTCGTCCATAGTAGCAACAGAAGAGAGGGTAACGTGCAATGGCAAAGAGAATATCAAGAATATCCAAGAGAGGCGGACATTTTACAGGAAGGTGTTGTTCCCATAAGCGTCCGCCACAATACAATGTGGTGATCAATGGGGGACCCAAGCGTCACAACCCGAAATACTGTTGTGTCACAGGAATGCTTGAACACCGCGCTCTCCTGAAGAGGCAAAAAGATTCTTTAAACTTAGGAGAAGATGATGCACATTGAGTTTTGTAATAATACCCACCCCGTTGATCACATAGAGATCACGGCTCTTATTCACAAGACCTTACATGAGGTGCCGCCCGGAACATTATTCATTCGGGTGACTCGTTCTCCTCAGCTTCGAACAAAACCTCCGCTTGCTGAGCCTCATCTGCTACATTTTATCGGTAATGGTGGAACCGCACTTAAGAGCTCCGAAACACACATTCTCCATAGACACAGTGGAAGCCTGCAAATAACTTTTGGGCTCACACAGGTCCACTAGCACAGAGGCTGACAGCATGTCAGCCTCTTTTCTATATAGAGGCATACTGCAGCCATGCTTTACATATCATCTGTATGCGCTACTATAAATCTAATGACTCCACGCCACATACACAATCTAGTACTCGTACTAGTCAACCGATTCAATCGGGAGTGTTCGTGTACGTAAAATAAGGTCTAAAAACTACTACGTAAAGAGGGCTCCCAGAAATGGGGGCTCTCTTTACGTAGAGGGGTTATGTTCATCAACAAAAGGAGGCAATCATGCCCCAAAACACAGACTCGCCGGTTATCAATTGTGATGGATACCACTATTTCTGTCCACTAAAAGGAGATGGTTCATTTGGGTCATTATGTGTCGCAAAAGTGTTGTATGAAAATAATGTATGCAAAGTTCAAACCATTCGTGATGCCACATACGCCGAGCAGTGTCGTCTATTCGACGCTCATCAAACGTATATGTTCTGGTATCTACTTTTAAGCATTCCTGTGTCAGCGGGGGACAGCGGTATACTCCTGATGTGCCGACCGTATACCGAAGGTGTGCAAGGGCAGGCACTTCCACATCTTGAAAACAAGATAAAACAAACACCGGATGGGAGTCGAGTTTAAAAGTACAGTGTTGCTTTTTAAAGAGAAGGGTACAAAGTAAAAACAGGTAACCGATTGGTTACCTGTTTATTTTTTTAGAGCTTACGCGGCCTCAAGCATCAGACGTTCTGAAATTTGTTCACCGCTAAGTGACACAATTTCTCGAATTGGTGCAAGGTACGCTTCTGCTGCCTTCAGCGGTATAAGTGTACGTAATACGCCCTCTTCACCGACACCGTGTAGCAGATAACTCCCATCTTCCGTACGTGATCCGTACAGGTTCATAACGGGACGCTCTTCTTTTGTCATTTCGTTTGCTGCCGTTTCCAACGATCCAACAAAATCAAGCATACCGCCAATACTGCGCTCTTTAGAAAAAAGAACCTCAGACGGGAGATGTTCACTTAGCTTCTTCCCAAGATGGGTTTTGGAGAGACCTTGAGCTTCAATATATTGTTTATATTGGTGGTCGAGCCACGCGCGAACACTACCTATACCAGGCAATATCGTCACAACAGTCTGCATGTCATTTGTGAACGTCAGCGTCACATCACGACCAGTTAAACTATCTAGACTGCCTTTATGATAATGTACACCAACGGCCTTCCACTCATCACCAGGTGCTCCGATGCAAGTCTCCTGACTTGGAACATACTGTTTCTCAGCATCCTCAATCCAATCTTGCTTACGTTCCAAGAAAAGTTGTGTGCGCTTCAAGTCGATATCATTTTCTTGCACAATTTCATGCACACACGTGAATGTCTCTTGCCTATCATCGGACAAGTTGCGCAATACTCGTGCCAGCACAAACAGCGCATAGCTACCCATTGCAATAGATATTGACTGCAGAATCCACAAACCTTGCCAAACTTCTAAATCAACTGAAGCCAAGAGTGTTGAAAAAACCAAAACCCCTAGCGCAGTGCCCATCAGGCCAAGTATCTGCAAACTTCCCACATCAAACGGTGACCGCTCGAAGCGTACATCCACTTTTTGTTGATATAGCTGGTTTAATTTTATCCGAGCAGTCTCGCTATAGTCACCAGAATACTCACCAGGCACTCCAAGCAGAAGTCGGTACGAAACACCAACCAGTGCTAAAAGACCTACAGCCAACAGGCCAATTACGGCAAAAAACCAAGGCATATTATTTCTCCTCTTTTCAATAAATCCTTCTAAACAGAACCATAGCAAACTACACCAAAAAAGTAATTGACAGCAGGAAAGAGTAATGGTTGAACTTGCAAAATCTCTTATCTATGCTATAGTGTAGGGAACCTTCGCAGGTTAACAGAGCGTTTTCTGTATCTATCTAATACGGAACGCGCCATTTTTAAAAACTTGCATCATTATGTTAAGCAAAGTAAAAAAAGCAAATGCAATTAAGGATACAAAACGTCACGATACTGACACTGGTTCTCCAGAGGCACAAGTGGCACTTCTCACACGTCAAATTGACGAGTTAGCAAAACACCTTAAGAAGCACAAGAAAGATTTTCACTCTCGACGTGGCCTTCTTCAAATGGTTGCCGATCGTCGGAAACACTTGAAGTACCTACAGCGAAAAGATGAAACATCATACCAGGGTCTCATCAAGAAACTCGGTCTGAAACGATAAATTGCTTATCTGAAAATATCCTGCGGTTTAAACCGCAGGATATTTTTATACAGCAGCTATGGTCATGGTACTTTTTGCAAAAGATACCTGTGCGAGCTATACTTCGAAGCGAAGATTGTACATGTATATGTACGTTCAATTTTATACAAAACACTGGAATAGCCAGTAACAAACTAATTTTAAATATTATATGGGAGTAATCCGACACCCGGATCAACGGGTCGCAATTATTATTGATACACAAAACCTGTATCACTCTGCGAAAAATTTATACAAAGCAAAAGTAAACTTTGCAAACGTGGTTAAAGCAGCGCTTGGAGATCGAAAACTTATTCGAGCAATTTCTTATGTAGTAAACACTGAAAGTGGGGAAGAACAACCCTTCTTTGAAGCATTGGAAAAGGTAGGAATCGAAATCAAAACAAAAGACCTGCAAATCTTCTACGGAGGAGCAAAGAAAGCAGACTGGGATGTAGGGATGGTAGTTGATGCTATCAAGCTTGCAAACAAAGTAGATGCAATTGTATTCGCAACAGGGGATGGGGACTTTATTCCAGGTGTGGAATACATTAAGAATATGGGATGCCAGGTTGAAGGGATTACCTTCGGCAGATCTGCCTCTTCAGCTTTTCGAGTTGCAGTTGATGACTTCATTGACCTTGATGAAGATCCTTCAAATTATCTTCTGGGATACCGAGCTCCACGCAGCAAAGGGGCAAATAAAAATTCTGACCAGAAAACAGAAACCTCAGCACCTGCCAAAAAGTCTACAAAGAAAAAAAATAAATCTAAGGCTAATTCAAATCTTAAAAAGCAGATTGATAAAATCACTACAACAGGGACAGATACCGATAATCTCTAGAATCAAAACACTATCGCAGTTAACCGCGATAGTTTTTTATTTGTGTTGCCATAATGAGTCTTTGCATTATGGCAAGGATTTTTTCTTGCATGTTTTCTATACATATATATAGTACAAAGTAGAAAGAAATACATCTTAAGAAAAGGAAGGTACTTAATGAAGGACACCCAGAAATTACTAAGCGAAGCCCGTGCGGTTCGACGCCAGTCGCAAAAGGCAGTACGCGGAGTCAATCACTTTATGGAAGTGCTAACCAAAAGTATAGAAAAGACTTCCCATAGACAGACCATATTATTTAGTCTGGACACTGCTACAAACACCTTAAAACTCAGGAGGGTGAGGTGAATATAAGGGAAGTGTAGAACAGTAAATTGCAGACCCACTTGATATTTCTGGGCTTCATTACAGCCATAGAAAACAAACTACTGTCCAATATTGGGTGGTAGTTTTATTATAATCAACGTCAGGATTTGCCTTAGGTTGGAACAATACTGAACAGTTCATGCCGTCAGGATTTGCCTTAGGCTGGAACAATACTGAACAGTTCATGCCGTCAGGATTTGCCTTAGGGCAAACAAATCCTGACATACATTCGCAATAGTCGCTACGCTCGTTTGCTCATGCATATTTATGTTTTTCTGGCTTTTTTTGTTATCGTTAGGTAGTTACCAACGAGGTCTACAAACACGCAGATTTATAATCTGAAGTTTGCAGATCTCATAAACACAATTACATAATGCAAAAAAAATCTTTTGAATTAGAGATTGCAGGGAAGACACTCATTGCGGAATTTACTGACCTAACTGACCAGGCGAACGGATCAGTCATCCTCCGAATGGGGGAGACTGCGATTCTCGTGACGGCAGTGATGAGCTCCCGGACAAGCAACATGCCATACTTCCCACTGTCGGTTGAGTTTGAAGAAAAGTTTTATGCTGCAGGACAGATGCTCGGAAGCCGATTCATGCGACGTGAAGGTCGTCCAAGTGATGAGGCGGTACTTTCAGCCAGAATTATCGACCGAACAATTCGGCCACTTTTTGACCAAAGTATGCGAAACGACATCCAGGTAGTCACCACCGTACTTGCTATGGGTGAAGATGATCCAGATGTTCTCGCTGTCATTGGAGCATCACTCGCGCTTTCTGTTTCCGACATTCCTTGGGCTGGACCTGTTGGGGCAGTACGAATTGGTCAACATAAGGAAACAGGAGAAATAATTGTAAACCCAACATATCTCCAACGTGAAGAACGCGAACTTTCGTTTGAAGTACTTGCGTGTGGAAAAGACGGAAACATCAACATGATTGAAACCGCAGCATATGAAGTGTCTGAAGCTGACATTCTCGCAGTTTTCCAAGCGAGTGTGCAGGTACACCAAACACTAGAAACTTTCCAAAAAGAAATCGTTGCAGAAATTGGTAAAGAAAAACGTGCATACACCGCACCTGAAATTCCTGAAGCAGCTCAGACACTTTTCGAAACAGAATTTGCTTCGCAACTTACTACTGTACTTTTTTCAGATACAGCGGGAAAAAGTCATATTTATGAATTAAAGGATGCGTTCATCGCGAAAATTGAAGAAGTTATTGAAGAAGATGTAAACACTGCACATGTATCAGAATACTTTGAACACAAAGTTGACGCAGAATTGCACCGCGGGGCAATCGATGAAGGTAAGCGTGCAGACGGAAGAGATATGGACGCTGTACGAAGTCTGTATGCTCAGGCAGGAGGTGTTTCACCTGTACTTCATGGATCTGGAATCTTCTACCGAGGAGGTACTCACATCTTTACTGCGTTAACGCTCGCAGGACCAGAGTCAGCACAGCTTATCGACACCATCGAATCTCGAGATACAAAAAAGCGATACATTCACCACTACAACTTCGCGCCATTTTCAGCAGGAGAGTCAGGGCGTGTTGGCGGCTTCAATCGACGAATGATTGGGCACGGATCACTTGCTGAAAAAGCACTCCTTCCTGTAATTCCCCCACAAAGTGAATTCCCCTATACCATTCGCCTTGTGTCTGAAACAATGGCATCCAATGGGTCGAGTTCAATGGGTTCGGCATGCGGCTCAACACTGGCACTCATGGATGGCGGTGTACCTATTACACGACCTGTTGCAGGAATCGCATCGGGACTAATGATGCGCGATGCCGACAACTATGTACTTTTAACCGATATCCAGGGACCAGAGGATGAACATGGGGATATGGACTTTAAGGTAGCAGGAACTCGTGAAGGAATCACTGCTATCCAAATGGATGTGAAGGTCGAGGGTATCCCGGTAAAAATACTTGGTGAAGCACTCGAAAAGGCGAAGCAGGCACGGCTCCAAATTCTTGATGTGATGGAAGCAGAAATTGCAAAACCACGTGAGAAAATTTCTGATCGGGCACCCGAGATTGTGACGCTCACCATTTTGCCAGATCAAATTGGCCTTGTAATTGGATCAGGAGGAAAAACAATCAATGCGTTGAAGGAAGACACTGGGGTTGAAGAAATTTCAATTGAAGATGATGGCTCGGTGTTCATCACAGGGAAAAATGGAACTGCACATAGAGCAGCAGAAAAAATTGCGCTCTTGACCAAGGTGTATGAGGTGGGGGAAAAGCTAAAGGCAACGGTCACTCGAGTTGTTGATTTCGGAGCATTCGCAAAAATTGACGACCAAAATGAGGGACTCATCCATATATCAGAAATAGCACCTTTCAGAATAGAAAAAATGGACGGAATTCTCGCCGAGGGTGAGGAGGTAGATGTGGTGATATCAAAAGTTGCAGAAGGGAAGATAGGACTTTCAATCAAACAGATTGATCCTGATTTTGCACAACGTAAGGGAATACAGGCCCCACAGTAAAATACACAAAAGAGACAGGTGCTACACCTGTCTCTTTTTGTATACAACACATCTTAGAAAGAAGTCCAAGTCGTGCGATACTTATAGATATGCAAAAAGGGAGTGATCGTTCTATTGTTGACATCCATACGTTCTCAAGTGACCAGGCGTCTGTTCGTGGTGTCAAAAGTCCGATCACCCCAAAGCTCTCACAAGAAAAAAAAGGTATCCAAAGTAGTGCCGATTCATTACTTGGAAACAAACCCTCTGTACCATCAGCAGCAACAGCTCCCGTTATCCCAAAAATTGATCGAAAAAAGCAGTCTCCTTTACCCATGAATGTAAACATTACTCCTGCTGTTTCTGTAACACCCCCCGTGCCAGTAAAACCAGCTGTTCCGAAGCCTCCTGTACAAGTCTCAGTGGTACCAAAACCTGTTGAAAAAATAAAGGAGTTTTCACCTATTGAAATACCTGAAGAGATTACGCAACAAGCCTCAGAGAAAATGCCATCTGTGCTTTCCAGTACCCAGACAGTACACGCAATAAATTCTGACACTGAGGTTTCAGAAGGGGTCATTATACGAAACAAACGACACCGTCGATTTCGACTTGTTCCTGCAATTGTCCGTGCGGTAGGTTCTTGGTTTACAAAAACTTCAAAAGAAATTACCCGGGACGATACTCCCATCCAAACAGTTGGCAAAGCTGAATCACGAATCCAAACCCTAACTGAAGCTGCACGTACAAGTAATCATGCCCCGCAAAGTGATCACGGAGTGATTGTAAAACGGTTAACAAAAAAGAAGCCTGTAAAACAAGTCGCCGTTGTTGCAAAAGTAAAAGAACGCGAAGATTTAATTCCCCAATGGTCATCAAATTTTTCTGAAGAAACATACGCTGAACCAAAAATAATCTCGCTCGAAGAAACTGTCTCTGAGACTACACCTCTTCCAGTTGCAGAAATCCAGAAAGAAAGCATCCCTGAAGTAGATACCCAACGAACAAAATCATACGATGCGTTTTTGGAAGCGGCTCATGAGGAAAAGAAACCTTTTGTTGCACCTGAGGAAATATTTGAACCACAAGTATTTGAACCAGAACCAGAACCAGAACCAGAACCAGAACCAGAACCAGAACCAGAACCAGAACCAGAACCAGAACCAGAACCAGAACCAGAACCAGAACCAGAAAAGATTGTACCCGTGAGTGCCCAAGTA
>Ga0209304_1000248_pt1 | contig 39340 bp, 29 predicted proteins | sample COGITO_mtgs_1004_4_FD_184789 | JGI IMG/M metagenome (GOLD analysis project Ga0209304, IMG submission 184789) | Pelagic marine microbial communities from North Sea - COGITO_mtgs_100423 (SPAdes) (version 2) | ecosystem: Environmental > Aquatic > Marine > Epipelagic ...
CCAGAAGAATATGTTTATAGTAGTGCCGTTGATTATGCAGATCAAAAAGGATTTATAGATGATGTGCTGGTTTTTAGAATGTTAAATCACCACACGAAAGGATTCGTGCGGTAGCGGGGACACTATTAAAGAAAAAACGAGAGTAATAAACAAGAAAAAAATAAATTTAGAGAAAACTAATAGAACTTTTATAAAAAATAATAATGGGTTAGACATAGTAATAAGAAACGAAAATAAAAGAGTTTCTACCCCGTATTTTTATCCATTAAATATAAATTCTTGCTATACGTATTTCCATCCTCTACATGGAAATGTTGAGCTTTGTTACAAAGGTAAAGTGAATTTCGATAAATTTAAAAATGTTTATAAAATTGAATACGTTCAAAAAGAGACAGATGGAATTAGTAAGGTTTTGTATTTAGATAAAGATTTTACTTTCATTGGAATATCTGAAATATATGGATCTAGTTATGATTTAGATAAAGAAATTAGAGTTTTAGAATCCGATATTCCGTTAGAAATATTAAAAGTTTTGGTTCCGAATGTTTACTATTAAAAATAATAACTACGCAATGGCAACATTGGACAATTGGTGCGTTATGGTCAAAACCCAAACAACAACTCGCAATCTAGAGGCATGGACTATTTAAAATATACCTATGACGACGGCAACCAACTGACAGGAGTAAAGGACCACTATAACAATACCACCGCCAACAGCATGGGCGGATTTAAGGATGGAAACACCACCCCAGTAGATTATGCCTACGACACCAATGGCAACATGACCGTGGATAAAAACAAAAACATTACAAGTATAACCTACAATTATTTGAATTTACCAAAACAAATACAGTTTGACAATACGTCTCCTTTAACCGACGGTACAATTTCTTATGTGTATGATGCTACGGGAGTTAAAATAGAAAAAAGCGTTTCACAGGTTGGTTCAGGAACGACTTTTACTCAATATGCTGGGAATCATATTTATAAGAAAACGGTTCCTGTGGTTAATAACCCCAATCCCCCAACATACGAATTTAAATTAGAATTCATCTCTCAACCCGAAGGTTATATAGAACCAAACGCAACTGGTGGTTTTGACTACATATACCAATACAAAGACCATTTGGGCAACATTCGGTTGAGCTACAAACAAGAAGGTTTAGAATCGGTTATAGATGATTTTAATGATGGTACAACAGGCAGTTGGGGTGCGTATGCATCAACCATTTCAAATGTAAATAACTCCCTGAAAGTAAGTGTATCAGGTGGAGGGTTTGGAGTTTATAAAACACTGTCCGTAACGGCAGGAGAACCCATTCATATCCGTTTAAATTTAGACAAAGGCACCACAGATAAAGTAGTACTTAATGAATTTTCTCAAGGCAATCTCTCTGATTTGACCGAAGGCTCTAACAACATCACTTATACCCCCACCACCACAGGAGATTTTCATTTGTTAATCGCTAAAGACCCCACAAGTAGTGATGTGGGCACACAAACGTACTTTAATGTAGACGACATAGAAATCACAATGGGAGAAGATGAGTTGGTGATTGTAGAAGAAAATAACTACTATCCTTTTGGACTTAAACACAAAGGGTATAATAATATTGTATCAGCTAACGCCAATAGTGTGGCTCGGAAATTTGGTTTTGGAGGTAAAGAACTACAAGACGAACTCGGTCTTGATTGGTATGATGTATCTGCTAGAAATTACGACCCTGCAATTGGTAGATGGTTTAATCCAGACCCATTAGCAGAAGAGTTTTCAGATTGGTCACCATATACTTATGCGTTTAATAATCCAATATACTTTATTGATCCAGATGGAATGGCTGCTGTTCCACCAGATGACTATGTGTTCAATGAAAATGGAGATTATGTTAGGAGAGATATTAATAATAAGCCAGATAAAATTGTAATTGAAAACTCTAAAACTCAAGAAATTCAAGGAAAATATAATTTTAACGACCCAAATGATGTAGTAGATATTAATTCTGGTAAAATAAATAAAGTCAGAATGGTTACTCAAAATGAAATTGGAGACGAAATAGTGAAAAACGGTTCAGCTTTAACAGTAGCAAGAGGTGAATCAGCATTTAAGTACATTGAAAGAGAAAGTAGACCTCCAGGTGATGAATCAATATTTTCAGGAATAAGTACGGGAAAACTTGATGGAGTTTCAACAAGCAAGTTAGTGCAAAATGGCATCGGTGCTTTGACACTTATTAAAGGAAACGGCTCTTCGAGGGATGGAACAGGTTATAATTATAAAGATTTTGGAAACTTTATTTGGGGAAGGTCTGGAAAAGCCCTTAATTTAGGTATTACTACATTACAATTCGGTGCACACCTTAATAATGCTTTTAATGGTAATTCAGATAATGGTGGAATGAAAACAGGAATACGTGATTCAGAAGCAGATCAAAGAGCTATACGAGCCGGATATTATTACCCTAATGGAGTTCCAATTTATAAGGATCCATTAACAAGTTCTCCTAGGGGTGAATAACATCATAAAAAAAGTAAAAAAATGAATACGAGAGTTAAAATTTTATTGTTGATTTTGTTAACATTATTTTGTTCTTGCAAAAACACAAATCAGCATTTAGATAAGAAGATTTCAATAATTCAGAACTCAAATTTTGAATTATTTGAAGGTGTAAGAATTGAATCAAGATATATTAAAGATGGCATACATCAAGCTCCATTTTTCACAAAACAACTAAATAACCGAAATTATTTTTTACCAAATGCTTCTTATTATGGATGTGATTTTGGAGATTTTAAATGTTTAGAAAAGGCTACTGAGGTAGGTTCTGATCCAATTGATTTTGCATATGAAAATAATGTGTCAAAAGAAAAGGCTAATATTTTTATTGGAGATTACACAAAAAAAATCATTAGGGAGTTTGAAAAACTTAGAGTAAGTCAGGTTCTTAGTGATTCTAAAATAGGTGATTGTTTGATTTTTTTCCTGAAGGATAATTACATACTAATTCATGTAAATATTCCTTCTGAAATTTATAATTCATATTGGAAAACTGAAATTTTAAAAGCAGAAAAAATTAACCAGAGATGGTATTTGATTAAAAAATAAATATAAAATTAATTCTAGCCATATGAAGACCTTAATAATGATATTACTGATGAGTTTAATTATTGGATACTAATACCTGCTAGAGAAACTCAAGTTAGAGAAAAAGTTGAAAACCCTATTAGGGTAGAACAAAATCCCTCGCTGCCGCACGAATCCTTTCGTGTGGTCATAAAGAAAAGTAACGAGTTTGATAAAAACAAAGAATTGTATTTTAAATTTAAGAAGGAGGTTAGATGAGTAGAAATTATAAGTTTCATAATCCAGAAGAATATGTTTATAGTAGTGCCGTTGATTATGCAGATCAAAAAGGATTTATAGATGATGTGCTGGTTTTTAGAATGTTAAATCACCACACGAAAGGATTCGTGCGGTAGCGGGGTAATAGTAAAGGAGAAAGTATAAAGCGTTTTTAGAGTTTTAAGGAAGATAACCATAAGCTTATTGTTTTAATTTACCATTGTTTTCGTCATTGTTCTGTAAATATAACTGCAGCTTGTCATTCCCAGAAGCCTGAACCAAAAATCATTTAGAAGCTTTAATTAAATTACTACCAGCAGTAATTAAAATAATAAATCCAAGAATACAAAATACTAGAGAAACTTCTGCTGCGGTAACAATATCCTCGGGATGCCAATTATATAAAATAGGTAGAATCCTAGCCATGCGAGAAGCTAAAAGCAAAGTACCTGCAATTGTGAAATTAACACCAGCCGTTTTAAGTCTTGAGTTCATGTTTTCTAAAATTTTAAAGAGGTTCGGTACAAAATTAGAAAAATGCAGTGCAGTTAAGCTTTTAATTATAGGAAACCATAAGTCATCCTATATCACAAGATGAATAGAGTTTTAATATGGGGCGCTGTTTGATGAAGGAAATTAACTTGGCTATTATATTATTTTTATGATTCGAATTCGTTTGTCGTGCTTGCTGTTTTCTTTAACAATGACCTCTTTTTTTGAGCCGATATTTTTTGAAATCACCTTATTCATGTTTTTTAAACTAGATCGTAGTTTTTTGGATTTGGATTCGTAGGACATAGTGGGCTCATAGAAATTTAGAATGTAGGGATTTTCAAGCCCCTTATTTTTAGTTTTCAATAATTCATCCAAAATATAGTTTTCATTTTCGTTTAGTTCCTCCCTTATAGCATCAATATTCTTAAGAATTTTATCTTTAGTATCTTCAGTCTTTCTCAAAATGAAACATACTAAAATCAACAAAATTAAACCACCAAAAATTAAAAAGTTAAAAAGTGAATTCGTTGCTGTAAACAAGTCATAGGTCTTTACATTATTAGTTAGAAATTCCTTTTTAGCAAAAAAAACAGGTTTCTCCTTCCCGTTTATATGGTTATTGGAAACCACCATAAATTGATTTGATGCCGGATTGTATGTAATTGACGATGCTCCCCATACGAGTTCAGAATTAAAACCTTCGAACTTTTGGATCTTATTATTTTCAATATCTATGAGTAAACAATTTTGTTGTGTGATGATTAAATACTTTCCATTATACGGGACTATTTTCACAAAGCTAAGTATCAAATTGGGTTCAACGATCTCACTGATGTTCGTTTCGCCAAGATACTGCCAGGAATGTGAATTTAGATCTAACGTCCAGACATCTTGCAAAAGCTTTGTAGAAACTTTTAATTGACCGTCTGTGTTTTTACGAAAACCACCAAAAATATACAGGCTGGAATCTTTTACACTAGCAATTGCTAAACGTCTCGGTTCTGGATGATTTTCATCTGAAAAATAATTAAACTCATACCATTCTTTAACATCGTTATCAAAATATATCAGATTATTTGTATTATTAAAAAGCCCATACCCTCCAAAAGAGTAAACCTTTTCTTGGTACTCAAATAACGAGGACTGGTATTTATTTCTATGATCAAAAGAACGATCAAGCCTCTTAAATGTATGATTTTCAAAAGAAAACACCAAGCCGATCCCCTTTGAGATTAGATAAGTTTTTTTATTAGTATTTAAATAGTCAAAATTAAAATGTGGAAATGTCGTATTATGTTTGATCACTTCAAAATTTTGACCATTTTTAGTTTTATATATCTTTTCACTATCAACAAGATAAAAATAGTCGCCTTTTTGAAATGCAATATATTGGTCACTAATCAGTTCAGGGATACTTACTAGGTTGATGAGAAGTAAAGTTGCAATTTTGAACATAGTTAAATTGAATTATATTACTAAATTAAAGCTTTTAAAACAAAATTTAACCCTCCAAATGGATTTATGTGTGATGATTTTAGTGATTTTATAATTAGTGCTTTGTGTAACACCAAGTTATGTGAAAACACTAAAAACGGTAAACACTTTAGTGCTTAAGGTTTACGGTTAGTTTATATGCAGACTTACGGATTTAAGGGGGTAGTCCCTGCAATCTCTACGACTCTTTTACACTAAGCTGTCCCGAATAAGGGGTTTGTACTGGTAGTGATTGAGGAAGCGCTGGTTCAATAAGCAAAAGAAGCTGAAGGCGATGACTGCCTGATGTGCGGGTCTTAGTAAGGTTTAAAATCAAAAAAGCACCTAGTTCAAATTAGGTGCTTTTTTACGTAGTCAAATAAATTAGTGTTTACTCATTCTCATCACTGATTTTAGCAGGTTTTACGCTACTGTCATATTCTGTGTGGTATTCTTCTAACAAGCCTGTTGTAGCATTCAACAAGTCTTTGGTTTCTAGTAACAAGCTAAAGTAAAGCGTCGTATTTTTCGGACTCGATTCCTCGGTACGGGTTCGTTGTACTTGGGCCTCAATATTAGATTTAAGAATCCCTGAAATCTCATTTTTCTGCTCAATAATCGATCCTATTTTTTCGAAGGATTCGGAGTTAAAAACCACAATCGCTTCAGAGAATAATTGTTGTATGGCATCATTGATTTGACTCAACTCTTTAATTTGATTGAACTTCAGTTTTTTGTGATTGTTATGAACGTGCTTATGACTCACTTTAGTAATATAAGTCAAGGATTGCGCCATGTCCTGAAGGTACCCTAAAATAAGAATGTAAAAATTACTGGCCCCGATACTCGATTCATCTAAGTTTTTAATAAAGTAAAAGATATTATCTCTCAATTCATCCACTTCATCCGAGAGCTTAATAATTTGCTTTTTGTTCTTTTTAAGGGAGTCTAAATTTTGTTGAGCAAGGCCGTTGAAAGCAGCTGCATAAATTTTCTTACCACGATTTAGAACGTTTCCAATATTTTCTGCACTCTCAATAATCACCCCCTGAACAGAACTACTTTCTGTTTTTTTCAAACGGTCATCCGATGCAATCTCTTGGGTCTTTTTTCTATGAACGATGGAGCTTCTAATAAGTAAGGCAATCGCAGTTAAAAGAAGAATTGGAAACATCACTTCTAAGTTCAAGTTTAGCAAGTAGGCAACCAAAGCCGCGGCACTAAAAGCACTAAAGGCCGTAAAGAACCAACCGCCAATAACATTAAGCACTCCTGCTACACGATATACAGCACTTTCTGACCCCCAAGCTCTATCGGCTAAGGAAGTTCCCATCGCAACCATAAAGGTCACGTAGGTTGTTGAGAGTGGTAATTTGTAGGAAGTTGCAATAGATATTAAAACAGCCGCTACCATAAGGTTTACAGCCGCTCTGACCAAATCAAAAGCAGGCAATTCATGCACCTTGTTTTGAGTTAATTTTATGACCGGTTGTTCAAATTGTTGTTCAATTTTTTCTTGCCAGGATGTCGGTAAAACATAAGCTGAGAATTTTGAAGCGCCCATTGCAAACCTCACAAAACCACGGGATAATGTATTGGGTTGAAAACGCTCTTTTGTTTCCCCTTGACTAGACAAATCTAAAGACGTCTTAACAACATCTTTTGCCTTCGTAGAAAACCATAAGGTCACCACCATCACCATTCCAGCGCCAAACAACAACCAGTTGTTGGTAGGAACTTTAGAGGCCAATACATCCATTGGAAATTCAGAGGCTGAAACGCCAGATGCCGACCATTCTATAAATGCATTATAAGCAGCTACGGGAACACCAATAAAGTTCACAAGGTCATTACCCGCAAAGGCCAATGCCAATGCAAACGTTCCAACAATAATAATGAGCTTATAAATATTCACTTTTGCAAAAGCAATCAGTACATAAGACAATAAAGACCAGATCACTGAACTAATCAATACAATAGTTAAGACTTGCGTTTCTAAGAAATCTTTCATTGTTTCCCCACCAAGGATATCAAAAGATTGTTTGGCGTATGAAGTTCCTTTCAAACCTTTCATAAAGATAAAATAGGTAATCGCAGTCAGTGCAATTCCACTAAAAAGAGCGCCTACCCAATGTGCTTTTCTTTCGAAATTATAGGATAATAAGAGCCTAGACACCCATTGCACGAGTGCTCCAATAGAGAATGCAACCACTACCGAAAGGAGGATTCCGAATATAATTTGAGAAGCTTTTGACGTATTTATATAATTTACGACTTCGCTAAAATCACCGCCATTTGCGCCAATTTTAATCAATGCCATTGCGACGGCTGCCCCTAATAATTCAAAGACAATAGAAACCGTTGTTGAGGTTGGCATCCCTAGGGAATTAAAGAAATCCAGAAGCAAAATATCTGTGATCATGACAGCCATGAAAATAATCATAATCTCGTTGAACATAAATTCACTCGGATTAAAAATTCCTTTTCGCGCTACTTCCATCATTCCACTCGAGAAAATCGCACCAACAGCGACCCCAACACTGGCCACAATCATGATGGTCTTGAACGAAATTGCCTTGGAACCAATCGCTGAATTTAAAAAATTCACAGCGTCATTACTAATTCCAACGACCAAGTCAGCAATAGCCAAAAAGGCCAAAGCGATAATCATATATAAATAAATATTTTCCATAATATAGTTTCTATTATTTGGCTAATTTCTTAAGACTTTCGGTTTGTAAAGTTAAGTTAATGTTATGTTTTAGAAATGAATATCGAACCCGAGTCTAAAAGTGATATTATCTTCTTGACCGTCCAAGGTTGTATAGCTTATATCACTTTGAACCTTCAGCTTATGTCCAACAAGAAATCTATTGAATCCTAATGTATATTGTTTAGAAGGAAGTGTTTCTGTAATTGATTCGTAATCTAGTGTTGTAAAACGTCCTGCAATCTCGTAGTTGTTTTTAAATAAATATCCAGCCTGTAGGTTTAAAGCATTTCCTGTCAGTACAATATCGCCCGTTGGAGTAATTCCATCTGCTTCTGTAGCTATAACATTGTCCGCCGTACGTTTGGCATATTCAGCCATAAATGAAACTCCATTGTATTTAAACATTGCATCTACAAAAACAGTTGTTTGGTTGGTTTCAAAAATAGTTTCATCAGTTCTAATCATGTAGTCCCCTGCAAAACCGCGTTCACGAACTGCATTTTCATTAAAGTTGTAAGTAACCCCCACCATTAGTTTCGATGTCCCTTCTCTTTTTAGATCTGACTGGCTGTAATCTCCTTTAGATTTAAAGGCTCCAAAGGGTAAAAACTCCAGTCGAGCAGTGTACTGTAGCCCACCTTCATTTCCTTCAGTGACGTTACGACCTTCGCCTTGTGATATGGCAAATTTTTCGCGCATTAAAAAGTTACCACCTAAGTTAGATTTGTGACGGATTTGGATTCCTAAATCACGGTCAATATTAAATCGACTATTTAATAAAGAACGATCAATTAACTGCAAATTAGCAGAAGATACTACACGTTCCACATTACCTGGAAGTTTTGTTTGACCTGCCCATAGCTCCCAGTTTTTTGAAAACTCCCACATAATTACAGCATCTAAAATATATCTGGGTGTGTTTCTGTTAAATTGATTTGCCCCAGAAATATCTCTATTTGATAACCCTAACTCTAGTTTGTATCTTAATTTTGGGCTGTAAGCAAAACCGTCAAATTTTAAACGTGAACGACGAACAATAAAATTATGCTCTGGACTTACAAATTGGTTTCCGTCGTGATCCCATGAGGACATAGAACGCACTTGAAAGCGTGGTGCAAATTTCACACTAAATGTGCTGTCTTTTGCTACGAAATTGATCAGCCCTTTTCCAAAGGTAGTATCACTGATTTCTTGAGATTGAACGGTTGTAATTGCAATAAGAACGATTGCCACAGATAGAATTCTGAATTTCATTAGAGTATTAGTTTTTGTCGATGCAAATAACTTAAACTAATGTTATCTTAATGTTTCCTAAAGATTAAGATAGAATGAAAAAAAGCTGCCTGGCCAAGGGCAGCTTATTAGAAATCATCATTTTTGTAGTCGACAAAAACTAATACATTACAATGATACTAATTGGTTGTCTAGACTCTGTAAATATTATAATTAATCATGAATCTAGTGTAAGGGAAACGTTAAGGAATCATTAAACCTATGAAATGGATAGATGAATCGGTGGATTTAAAATCAAATTTTATAGGATTGTTGGGCTTCTTTATTTTTAATAGTTTACCATCAAGCTGTTGTAAAAGAGGTTCTAAATGGTATCCTTACACTGGTGTTTTTGATTAAAGCGCGTCAATTCGTAAACCCTCATGTTAATTTAATGTAAACAAATTGTTGATTTTGTGTAAATTTTTGTATATTTATAATCTAATTTAGAACTTCAATACACTTTATTATGAAAAAATATATACTTATAGGACTTGTTTTTATTGGAACATTGGCTTATGCTCAAAACACAAACCAACCAAAACTAGAAGCCAAAGGCGATGTGACATTAGCGACCTATTTTTATGAAAACGGCGCCATTCAACAAGAAGGAACCTTTGATAAAAAGGGTAAACTAGAAGGCCTTTGGACCAGTTATGATTTTAAAGGGAATAAATTATCTCAAGGTAATTATAGTAATGGAATTAAAACAGGGAAATGGTTTTTCTGGACTGAAAATTCTTTAAAAGAGGTCGATTTTGTAAATTCAAAGATTATGAATGTCAATGAATGGAATCTTAAATCGGAACTTGCAGTAAGCATGAACTAAAATCCCATTATATAAAACAAAAAAAGCACCCACAGGGGTGCTTTTTTGTGTTATAATCAAGTGACTAATTCAATTAAAATTTATAAGAATACCCTATAGATACTTCTGTGCCAGGTTGGAAGCTAGAAAAAGTTTTTGAAGCAGTCTTGTAAGATTCATAAACGCTTTCTCTTTTACTGTTAAGAATATTAGAGACCTTTACATCGATAGTTGATTTTTTGTCTTGGCCAAAACTTTTGTTAAGCGTAAAGTTGAGGCTGCTAAACGGTTTTGTATATACATCTGGAACAATTCCAGTTCCTACCACTTCCAATGTTTTGCCTTGGACATTAAAAAACAACCCAGTTTGAAGTCCTGTATCCGAGTTGGTATAGTTTAGCCCTGTATTAATAAGGAATGGGGATTGGCCTTGTAAATCTCTTGTGTCTTCAATAGACTCTCCATCTCTTGCCGCTAATACACGTCTGTTATATTCGTCTATGTTCATTGTTAATTCTGAATTAATATAGGATGCGTTGATGTTAAACTTAAGTTTATCTAAGCTTTCCAAAATAAATCCTAATGATTTTCTAAATTCAAACTCAATTCCATAAACCTTTGCAGAACCCAAGTTTTTAGGGGTTATTTGATCCGGAGCTGACTCGTAAAAAGTTAATTCTATCGGATCTGTGAAGTCTTTGTAAAAGGCACTAAAAGCAAACATTTCACTGCCCTCTCCAAATTTTTCAAAACGGACATCAAAATTATTAATATAGGATGGCGTCAAATCAATATTTCCAATAAAAAGACGGTTTGTAATGGCATCAAAAATTTGACTTTTTGAAGCTTCCTTAAATGAAGGACGTGCTGTTGTTCTTGAATAAGACCCCCTTAAGTTTTGTTCATCTGTAAGGCTGTAAATAATATTAGCAGACGGGAATACATCAAACGTATCTATTATTTTAGAATTTTTGTACACGTCTGTAGCTGCCTGGTTTTGCCCTGTATAAAAGGTCTGAAATAATTCTGTACGTATGCCCAACACTGTTTTTAGTTTTTCTGTTAAACTAAATTCATTTGACGCATACATTGCCGTGATTCGTTGCTCCCCTTCATAGGCATTAGCTTGTTCAAAAAGATCTCCTGTCACCAAATGTGTTCCAACGCCAGTTTCTGGTGTCCATAAGTTATTTTCAGTCAGTAAAGTATCTGCATCTCCATTTTCTACGGAAAGACCTGTTAATGGATTTGTGACTGTAAACGTATAATCGTCTATTTTGAAATCTCTAAATTTATAGGTATAACCACCACCAAATTTAACTTTTGCAGGGTTGTCAAAAAGCGTATATTTTTTATTGATATCTAGTTTCCCAACAAGGTTAATCTCTTCAAGAGTTCTCCAGATTCTTATGGGATAGCTGGAGGCACTTGGACTGATAAAAGAGGTCCCTTCCTGAGTCAACTGTAAGGGTGTAATTCGGTGATCTTTGTCGTACACTCTGGATAGGGATGGCGATAGTTTCCAGTCCATTTGCCACCCACTGTCTCTAAAGGAATGTGTTCCTGCTAATAAAATATTTGAAATTGATCTTTCGGTGTAAAGGAGAGCATCCTTTGTAATTGGTTCAAAACCACTTCCACCCCCTGCTTGTGCGAGTTGCTGTTCATATTTTCCAGCGGTGCTTTCACCATTTTGTATATGAAGGAAGTTTAATTTGTATTTTGAATTTTCACGCTTGTATACAAGTCCAGTAAGCACATTTAACAATACCGAATTAACCCCAACTTCTCCCAAAGTCGTACGCGTTGCCAAGAGGTCATTGTTAGAGGCATTATTTTGATCTCTCATATAGGTTCCATCCACTCTATTATCATAGAACTCCGTTTTGTTCTTATAAGAAAAGGACAGTTGATACCCCAGTTTATTGTCTCCAACTTCATATTGATTTCCCGCTGTAAATCCAAAGTCGTAATTAACTCCACTTTCTGATCTTTTTGCTGTTAATTCTTTATTGAACGCTCCCGTAAGCGCTGTTAAAACAGACGAATTTGCAAATGTACCAGGAATGGGTTGATACCTGTTTATCGGTCTTTTTCTCATGCCATCATCAAAGCCAAGCCAATCGGTATTACTCCCACTGTAGCTCAAGTAATTTGAGTTTAAATGCATATTAGGATTGTAGGATGTTCCTATTGAAAACGCATAGGATTCTTTGCTTGGGTAATCTTTGGTAACAATATCAATAACACCCCCTGTGAAATCTGCAGGATATTCGGCTGCAGCAGATTTAATTACAATCACATTTTCTAAAATATTAGTAGGGAAGATATCCATTTGAATTGTGTTTCTGTCTGGATCTAAGCCTGGGATGTCCACACCATTTAATATGGATTTAGTATAACGATCTCCCAACCCTCTAACATACACATATTTGCCACCCTGAATTGAGACCCCAGGAACACTTTTAACAGCACTGGCGATATTACTCGCACCACTACTTTTAATACTCTGAGCCGAAAGTCCGTCTAATAATGTGATCGACTTTTTCTGTAAGTCTAATACTGCAGACTCTGTATTTTTTCTTATAGTAGTTGTTATAACAATGGCATCTAATGAGTTTGTGTTAAGCGTTACATCTACAATCACCTCAGAATTTGGCGCAACGTTTACGTCAGATATTTCAATAGATTGATAGCCAATATAAGAGAAAATAATAGTGTAAATTCCTTCAGAAACTTCAAGTTGATACTTGCCATCAAAATCTGAAGTAGTTCCCGTTGTGGTGTTTTTGACGAGCACATTTGCAAATGCCATAGGTTCATTATAATCACCGTCGGTAATTGATCCTACGATTTTTCCAGATTGAGCTGTGAGTTGAAGCGCAAGAAAAGTTGTGAGCAAAAATGATGTTAGTTTGTGTATTTTCATAGTGTGTGTTTAAACAACAAACAATTGCCCGTGAATGAACACAAGCAATTGTAAAGTTGACTAATTTTTATTTTTAATTAGAATCCTAATTCTGCTTTAGTATTTGCATAAGTCCAACTGAGCAATGAGGTTGTAGCTCCAACAGTACCTGCACCTTGCGCCACAGCGGTAGCTGTAGAGCCAAATCCATTAACTTCAACTGAAGCAGCTTTATTTACAAATATGTCCGTAACCTCAGAAACACCAGCAGGCAATACAATTTCCCATGCTCCAAAAGTTAATAATCCATCGTTATAGTTTGTAGCAACCCCATCGTTGTCTAATTCTACATCTGAAGAATCTTTAAAACCGTAAGCATAAATATTTTCTGTTCTTCCCATAGCACCAGATCGATAATCTGCGTATTCACCATTTTCAGTGACAGAGTTCCCAACGATCGTTGCATTTTTTAATGTAAATGAACCTGTTGTAGTTCCTTCAGGACCATCTATCTCAAATGCATGATCAGAGTTAGCTCCCAATATAACAACCGCATTATCAATAGTTCCAGAATAAGCTTGGTCAATATCTAAAGCATCATCGCCTTGCGCCCAAACCAATAGGTTAGAAGCATTTACCGTACCTCCAAAAAACTCAATACCATCATCAACATTTGCTACCACTTCGATATTTTCGATTATAGTACCAGATCCAACGCCACCAAGCGTTAAGCCATTGATTTCATTTCCTTCTCCAATTAGAGCACCCCCATGACGAATGGAAATATATTGATAGACTCCTGAGTTATCAGAAGCATCAGTACCACCATAAAGACCGAAAGTGTCATCTGCAGGAATTCCCTCAATTTGTACGACCTCTACATCACCAGAAAACGAAGATGGAGCATAACCTAACACGATTAACCCTCCCCAAAGTCCAGAATTTGTTTCGTCTAAATTTGTTCCAGCAGTTTGTCCAATTTCAATATTATCATTTATGGATGTGAAAATTATAGGTTCTGTTGCTGTACCTACAGCATTTAATTTCCCGCCTTGAGCAACAATAAGTGCAGACGCTAAAGAACCAGTTCCTTCAGTACCCTTAATTATAGTTCCAGCTTGTATTGTTAATACAACTCCGCTTGATACCACGACTTTTTGGTTAAGCACGTATATATTGTTACTTGTCCAAGTCGTGCTTTCAGAAATCATTCCAGAAACGGACACGATATTGTCTCCTGGATTGACTGGGTTATCAGGGTCTTGAAGAATTGGCGGAGCTTCATCGTTCATACATCCAGTAAACGCAAGTCCTATAATTGCTGATAAAGTAAAAATTGTTTTTTTCATTTTAATTTTTATTAATATTTTAGTTAATTATTGTTAGCACAAATTAAAAGCTTAGAGCGCTTAATGAAGTTACATCACGTTTACATAACCATTAACAAAATGTTAGGATGTGATTCCTTATTCTGAATTTTAGAAACAATTAATTAACATTGAAATTACTATCTTGCAGGTCAATACCAGATAACATGAATTGGGAACAATTACTTTCTTTAAAGCGTCAAGGAGACACCAACAAACGACTTAGAAATGAGCAGGATGAAACCCGTTTAGGATTTGATGTTGACTACGATCGCATTATTTTTTCACCTGAATTTAGAAGTCTTCAAGATAAGACGCAAGTCGTGCCGCTTTCTTCAACAGACTTTGTGCATACACGACTCACACACAGTCTTGAAGTGAGTGTGGTGGCACGTTCTTTAGGGAGAAAAGCAGGGGTGAAAATTTTAGAAAAGCATCCCTATCTCAAAGAAGTGCATGGGTATAAAGCGAATGATTTTGGAGCCATTGTTGCTGCAGCGGCATTGGCACATGACATTGGGAATCCCCCTTTTGGTCATTCTGGTGAAAAATCCATTGGGCACTATTTTAAAAATGGACCAGGTCAAAAATTTAAAGACCAACTCAAGCCAAAAGAATATCAAGATTTATGTGATTTTGAAGGAAATGCGAATGGATTCAAAGTCTTAACGCAAGACAAACAAGGAACAAAAGGAGGGCTAAGATTGAGCTACGCCACTTTGGGCGCCTTTACAAAGTATCCTAAAGAATCACTCCCTGTAAAGCCAAATGCACATATTGCTTCTAAAAAATACGGCTTTTTTCAAACTGAAAAAACCAGCTTTTTAGATGTTGCAACCGAGTTAGGCTTAAACACACTTAGCACTGAAAACGCACAATTTTCTAGACACCCATTGGCCTTTTTAGTCGAAGCAGCCGATGATATTTGTTATACCATTATTGATTTTGAAGATGGGATTAATCTTGGATTAATTGAGGAAGATTATGCCCTCGAGTATTTGATTAATTTAGTAAGAGGCACCATCAATACCGAAAAATACAGCGCACTTCCTTCTACAAAAGAACGGGTAAGTTATTTAAGAGCTTTAGCAATTAGTACCCTGATTGAGGATGCGGTTCACATATTTATGGCGCATGAAAAAGAGATTTTAGCAGGGAAATTTCATGTTTCTATACTTGATAAAAGCAAATACCAAGCACAAATAAATGACATCATAAAACTCAGTGTAGAGAAAATATACAATTCCGACGAAGTTATCGACAAAGAAATCTCAGGCTTTGAAATTTTAAATCAGCTTTTGGATCGATTTATTTTAGCAGTTAATAATAATTATGAGAATGCGCCTACAGCTTATGACAAACTGTTGTTGAAACTTCTTCCAGACGAGATAGACGTTCATAATGACAGCCTTTACACAAGGATGCTAAATGTTTGCTATTTTGTATCCTTATTTTCCGATACAAAAGCGGTATTAACGTATAAAAAAATTAAGGGCTTGGCTTTTTAGTATCATTTTCTTATATTTGTATAGCCAATTTTGCTTTTTAAGAAACCCAAATCTTATGAAAAAGCACTACAAATTCCTATTACCCTTCGTTTTACTCTTGTCTATTTTTTGGTATTACAACCAAAATGAGGGCATTGAAACATCAAACAAACCAATTTCACTGACCTCCGAAAATTCAGAAACTTTAAAGTCTAAAGTTAAGCCCAAAAACTCAAGGCAACTTTTTGCTCAAGACCGATTGTTGCATGAATTTAACATGCAAAAAAATCCACTTTCAGGAACCATTCCAATGGAAGAAAAACAGCGTGAGTTTGACAACACGCTTTCAATAAAACAAGAGGGGCGATCAAACAGAACCACTTCGAGTACTTATGTTTCTAGAGGCCCTTCAAATTTAGGAGGCAGAACAAGAGCCTTTGCGGTGGATTTGACAGACGCAACTAGTAATACACTATTGTCTGGAGGTGTGAGTAGCGGTTTGTTTAGATCCACCAACGGCGGAACTAGTTGGACGAAAGTATCTGCTAATGATGAAATTCATAATGTCACTGCCTTGACTCAAGACCCTAGGGCTGGGTTTCAAAATAATTGGTACTACGGAACCGGGGAATGGACAGGAAATTCTGCCTCTTTAGGGGCAAGTTATAATGGGCGTGGTGTATGGCACTCTTCTGATAACGGTCTTACATGGGCACAATTAGCGGTAACCAGTTCTGTTTTTGAAAGTTATGATAGTGATTTTGACTTTATTAATGCTTTAGAAGTAAATCCTGTAAGTGGTCATTTATTTATAGCAACAGTAGGTAGTATTTACAGATACGATGGCACTAATTTCACACGTGAACAACAATCTTCAGGTTGGACTGATGTTATTATTGCTACCACGGGCAGAGTTTATGCAAGTTTAGAAGGGTCTGGCGTATGGACCTCCCCAACAGGGAATGGTTCTTGGACACGGATTGCACAAAATGGAACGCCTACAGCTTGGGCATCAACAGGTAGAATTGTCCTGGCAGAAGCCCCCTCCAATACCAATATTATTTATGCGCTCTACGAAAATGGAAATTCCAACGCTATTGAAGCAGACTTATGGAAATACGATTTAAGCACCACTACATGGACCAATTATTCTGCCAAACTTCCAGACGAACCAGGAAATGATTCACCAGGGAATGATCCTTTTGCGATCCAAGGAGGCTATGATTTAGTGGTGTCGGTAAAACCAGACAATGAAAACTTTGTAGTCATTGGAGGGACCAATGTTTATAAAATTGAAAACATTGTAAATGATGCCACTTTTGTAAGAATTGGGGGTTATGCCAACAATAATGGGTATGCTCTTTATAGCGTTGGAGGTGTCAATCACCATTCAGACATTCATGCGTTAGAATTTGATCCTAACAACGATGATATACTTTATAGTGGCACAGATGGGGGGGTTCATAAAACGGTTGACATTTCCGCTGCGACGATCCCATGGCAAAGCTTAAATAATGGTTATGTGACCTATCAATATTACCATGTAGCTTTAGACCCCCAATCAGGAAGTAATATAGTAATTGGTGGCGCACAAGACAACGGAACGACAAGAGGTGGTACGGACGCAGGTTTAGCTGACAATACGACAATGCAATCCGTCTTTTCAGGAGATGGTGTTGCCGTCGCAATAGGAAGATTAAGCACTCTTACCAATTATCAATTATATGTTGGAGCTCAGCAGGGGATTTTCTACAGGGATAATAATGGATATACTGACATTGCTCCAGCGAATTCAAACAGTCAATTTGTGACTTATTTTTATTTAGATCCGGATAATAATAATAATCTTTATTATGCAGGAAATCAAACACTATACAAAACAAATAGCGCCACTACTGTTACACCAACAACTTGGACCAATGCTGGCACTCTAAATACAAACGAAAATTTAAGAACCTTTGCAACAACAAGAGGTACTTACAGTGCAGCAAGTAGTTATATGTTAATTGGCGGTAATAATGGGAGTGTTTTTAGATTTGATGATCCAGCCAACACAGCAAGTTTAAGTGCAGCTGTGAACATCACACCGAGTACATCATCAAGCGGCTCTATTGTAAGTGGCTTGGCGATTCATCCAACGAATCCAGACATTGTATTGGCGGTTTATGCAAACTACGGAATTAATAGTATTTTTCTAACTACGAATGCTACTGCGGCTAGTCCGACTTGGACTCTGGTAGAGAAAAACTTACCTGCGCACTCTATTCGATCCGCAGCCATTACGACCGTGGGTACAGAAATTATATACTTTGTCGGAACGGCGAGAGGTCTTTATAGCAACTCAGACCCAGTAAATAATAATTGGGATCTTGAAGGCGCTAATACCATCGGATTGGCAGTCGTCAGCAGCCTTGCATACAGACCTTCAGATAAAAAACTATTGATTGGTACACATGGAAATGGGATGTTTGAGACCACTGTTGAAGGGTCCTTATCCACAAAGAACTTCAATAAAAATACGGACTTGTATTCGTTTCCAACTCCTACACTAGATGTGTTGAACTTTAGAAGCTCTACCATCGATTTTAGTAAGGAGATTGCCTATGAGATTTACAGTCTTACTGGCAAGTCTGTTTTAAAAGGAACCTTAAACAATAAAAAAATAGATGTCAGTAGATTGAATTCAGGCATCCATTTCGTGAACCTCAGAGCTGCAAACACGAATCACACACTAAAATTCATTAAAAACTAAATATTTTTTTATGCAAAGGGTTGCTCTAAGATTTATTTTTTTCATCATGATTATGGGCTGTGCTAGTAAATACAACCTTGAACCAAACACCATAATAAATACAAAAGAGTCGTATTATACGGAATGGAGCTCCCCTGTTAGAGACGGAGGTTCTGGGTATTCGACCTACATCGTTTTAGATGAAAAACTGGATTTAAATACCAAACAAATTGAAATTCAAGGGATCTATTTTCAAGATAAATACAGTGCTCTCAAATATCAAAAACCGCGTTCTTATCAGGGATTTATAAAAAAAAAAGCCAGCACCAATACTTTTGAAATGGATGAAGGAATGAGTCCCCCCTCGGATAAAGAAGCCGTTAACGAGGACATTCCATTCAAACTGACAGATCAAGAAGCGGTAATCGTTTATAAAGTCAAAAATGCTCTGAAATATATTAAAATAGGACTTCATAAAAAGGAAACTTTAGTATTTCCTATGTATAACAATAATAGTTTTTAAAAAAGGTATCGTCTAAAAAGTAATTTTAGACGATTTTTTTCGTGGTTATCAATCAATTAGGAATTTACAGGGTATTTGAACACAATTTTTTCTAGAGTCATTTTTTTTTTTGTAGCTTGCACCTAACCAATTTGCTTTTGTAATAAAAACTAAATCTTATGAAAAAGCACTACACACTAGTATTTATTTTAGCATTCTTAGTTTCTTTAGGATGCTTTTTACTCAACAATAACACAACCACTGCCGAGACAGTGAGAGTCAAACACAAAACATTTTTAGACAACAGTCCCTTTAAAGAGACCAAAGGACTTACTAAAACACAGCGAAAAGCGAAAAGCTTACCGCCCAATGCTTATTTTGAAGAAGAGTGGGAGCTTACAATGAATCCCGAAAAGGGACGTCCAACTCCTGAAAATTTAGAGGACATACGCGAGCAGCTTAATGCAGAGATGTCTGAAAGAGTCCCAGGAGATGCAGCCGACAATAATTGGATCTCAAGAGGTCCAGACAACGTAGGTGGTAGAACCAGAGCCATTATGTTTGATCCAAACGACGCCACAAATGAAACTGTTTTTGCAGGAGGTGTGAGTGGAGGTCTTTGGAAAAACACAAACATTTCCAATGCAAACTCAACTTGGACTCGTGTTAACATCCCTGAAAACTTAAACATTTCTACGATCATTTCAGACCCTAACAGCTCGACTACATTTTATATAGGTACTGGAGAATCGTATGTTGCGGGCGATGTAAACGGGGATGGTGTATGGAAATCTTCTGATTCAGGTGCGACTTGGACTAAAATATTCGGAGGTATTTCAGGCGCCACTAGTTTTCAGTCGGCATCTGATATTACAGTAAATTCACCCGCTGGAATTGCAGGAAATTACCAATCATTTCCAACCACAGCATTTGGACCAACTATTACAGCTACTCTTACCGCAGATCTGATTTTAGCAAACGACCCTACTGGGGTTGCTACAGAAGCTTGTAACGCTTTTGGAGCCACGGTAACTGGAAAAATTGCCGTCATACGAAGAGGTAATTGTAATTTTACTGATAAAGTGAAAAATGCTCAAAACTCAGGAGCTATTGGCGTTATTATGATGAATAATGTAGATGGTGCTCCCGTTCCAATGGGAGGGACAGACTCTACAATTACAATTTCATCCGTCATGATTTCAAAAGCGGACGGAGATATTTTAGAAACCGCCTTAAATGCAGGAACGGTGAATGGGTCTCTAAATCTTGCAGCCGGAACTTTCACTGGGAATTTAGTTCCAGGGATCCAACATATTAATGACATGAAAATCAGGAACAATTCAGGCGTTTCTGAGTTGTACGTTGCAGCTGGGGACACTTTTTATGGGACTGCCAATGCGACCACATATCTCGGCGGCCCTGAGTATGGACTCTACAAGTCCGTTGATGGAGGTGCAAATTGGTCTGAAGTTTCAATGCCGTTAACGGCTAACAACCGAAAGCATTGCCCGAATGATATAGAGATTGCTTCCGACAATAAGATTTGGGTATCTACAACAGAAAGTGCTTTATTTGAGGAAGGCGGAGGAGTAATATTTTCCTCAACGGATGGAGTTACCTTTACAACAGCTTATACGGTTCCAGATGCAGACCGAACACAAATAGCAGTTTCTAGTACCACAGCAAATAAAGTGTACGTTTTAGCGGAAACTTCGACAGGGGTTACAATGAGACGAACAACAACGGGTTTTGTACCCGCATCTACCGTCGTAAATATCACCCCTCCAAATGATGCAGATACTGGGATTTCTGCAGCAGATTTCACAAGGGGGCAAGCATTTTATGACTTAATGCTTGAAGTGGATCCAACCAATGATGACATTGTTTTTGCAGGTGGAATCGATGCCTTTAAATCTTCGAATCAAGGGATTACTTGGGATCAATTAACTCATTGGTATGGGGGATTTGGATTCCAGGATATGCACGCCGATCAACATGCAGCAACCTTTGCACCTAATGACAATAATAAAATGTTGTTTTCTAATGATGGAGGCGTATTTTACTCGAGTAATGGCGGCACAACTATTTCGGAAAGAAATAAAGGACTTATTACCGGTCAGTTTTACACGGTAGGCGTAGGACCTACCACGGCGTTCCCTACTGGGGATGTCTTTGCAGGAGGCTTACAAGATAATGGCACCCAGTTATTTCAAAATGCATCAACTACTGGACCAGATAGCACTACCGAACCTTATGGTGGCGACGGGGCTTACACCTTCTTTGATCAAGATGGCGCCGACCGCTATTTTATAAGAAACTATGTATTTAATCAAGGAATTAATTTATATAATTTTGACGGTGCAAACGTGACCATTAATAGTGAAGGCACAAATAATGGTTCCTTCATCAACCCTGGTGCATTAGACTCTAATTTGGATATCTTATATACCAATTACAGTACAACCGCAAATGGAAATTTAATTAGAAGGTATTCTGGAATTAAAACGCAGTGGACACTTACTAAAACCACTTTATCGGATGCAAGCTTTGATAACCGACCAACAGCCTTTACTGTTTCGCCACATACGACTACTTCTTCGACCTTGTTTGTAGGAACGGTTCTTGGGGATGTTTTTAAAATCACCAATGCCAATACAACTCCTATTTGGACTGAAATAGAATTGCAAAATGTCATCGTTGGGAGTATCTCTGATATTGAAGTAGGAGCTTCAGAAAATGAAATTTTTGTAACCATTCATAACTATGGCGTAGAAAGTATTTGGTACACAAACAACGGTGGAACCTCTTGGGTAGCAAAAGAAGGAAATCTGCCAGATATGCCTGTGAAATCTATTTTACAAAACCCATTGAACTCAGAAGAAGTCATTATAGGCACAGAACTAGGAGTTTGGTACACGAATAATTTCTCATCGGCATCTCCTAGATGGTCTTCCTCTTTTAATGGAATGAGGAATGTAAAAGTATTGGATCTGGATGTTAGAAATGATAATATGGTTTTTGCAGCCACCTATGGAAGAGGCGTTTTTTCTGGGATGTTTACTGCAGCACCGCTTAGTGTCAATGAAGAAGATGTATTTGCGAATGCAATCAAACTATTCCCAACAATTTCTAGCGGACAATTCACCCTAATATCTACCAAAACCGTTGGATCAACGCAAGTGGATATCTATTCCATTGCAGGAAAGAACGTCTATGAGACCAAGGTTGATATACAACAAGGTTTAAGAAAAGAATTTGATCTGAATTTAAATCCGGGGATGTATTTAGTTAAGTTGAAAGGATCTAATTTTGAGACCACCAAACGGATCATCATTCAGTAATAATCGACAGATATTATTTAAAAAAGGAAAGCATCGCTTTCCTTTTTTTTGCCTTATAATTTTGATTGGATATATTTCCTCAAACTATCAGTGTCCAGATTTAACGTTTTATGCAAGAGACTTACAGATCCATGCTCTATAAACGCATCTGGAATCCCTTTTACAATTACATTGTTCTTGTAGTTATGAGCAGCCGCAAATTCTAAAACAGCAGTCCCAAAACCGCCGCTTACTACACCGTCCTCTAGGGTTATCAGAGTTGAATGGCTCTTAAAGATAGAATGCAACAATGGTTCATCCAATGGTTTTACAAAGCGCATATCATAGTGCGCACAATTGAGTCCATTGATGGCCTTTGAAACCGTATTAGAAACCGTCCCTACACTTAAAATAGCAAGCTCATCTCCTTGTTCTAATTGAACCCCAGTTCCAATCTCAATAGATTCAAACTCTGATTTCCAATCTGGCGTCACCCCTCTACCTCTCGGGTATCGAATTGCAATCGGATGTTTCAGCCCTTTTTGTGCCGTATACATGATGTTCCGTAATTCTTCCTCATTCCTTGGAGCAACAATGATGAGGTTTGGAATACAGCGTAGATAAGCCAAATCAAACACCCCATGGTGAGTGGCACCATCTTCGCCAACCAGTCCAGCACGATCAATACAAAAAATAACAGCTAAGTTTTGCAGCGCAACATCATGAATGATTTGATCATACGCCCGTTGTAAAAAAGTTGAATAGATGTTACAAAACGGAATCAATCCTTGCGTTGCCATCCCTGCAGCCATTGTGACGGCGTGTTGTTCCGCAATGCCCACATCAAACGCACGTTCCGGAAGTGCCTCCATCATATACTTAAGCGAACTTCCCGTTGGCATCGCAGGAGTGATGCCAACAATCGCCTTATTTTCTCTTGCCAATTCGACAAGTGTTAATCCAAATACATCTTGATATTTCGGAGGAAGGTCTTTACTGTTCTTAGAAATTAAATCGCCTGTAGTTGCGTCAAATTTTCCTGGCGCATGGTATTTTACTTGATCCTTTTCAGCCTGCTTTAACCCCTTTCCTTTGGTGGTAATTATATGTAAGAACTTAGGGCCTTTGATGGTTTTTAGGCGATCTAATTCTTTAATAAGAGCTTCCATGTCGTGGCCGTCAACAGGGCCAGAATATTCAAAATTCAGAGCTTCAAATATATTATCTTGTTTTTGAGTGCCTTTTTTTACATTCGTTAAATACTGTTTCAAAGCACCCACACTTGGATCGATTCCAATGGCATTATCATTTAAAATAACCAATAAATTAGCTGAAGTGACCCCAGCATGATTCAGTCCTTCAAACGCCATTCCACTTGCGATAGAGGCATCGCCAATCACGGCAATGTGCTGTCTGTTTTCACCTTTTAATTGAGAGGCAATCGCCATTCCTAAAGCCGCAGAAATAGAGGTGGATGAATGTCCAGTGCCAAACGTGTCATACACACTTTCTTCACGTTTTGGAAACCCACTAAGCCCTTTATATTGTCGGTTGGTATGAAACTCCGCTTTACGTCCGGTCAAAATTTTATGCCCATAAGCTTGATGGCCTACATCCCAAATCAATAAATCATCAGGAGTGTTAAACACATAATGCAATGCAATGGTAAGTTCTACCACGCCAAGACTTGCGCCTAAATGCCCTTCTTTAGTCGCAACAATCTCTATAATAAACTGCCTTAATTCTGTTGCAAGCTGCCGTAAATCATCTGCTGAAAGCCGACGTAAATCCGATGGGGAATTGATATGTTCTAGTAAATTTTTTAACACATAGCAAAAGTACAAGATTGAAATCGTATTTTTGACTTATGAATGCTATTTTTGACGACGATTATTTTATGCTAAAGGCACTTCAAGAAGCGGAAGCAGCTTTTGATAAAGGAGAAATTCCAGTAGGAGCGGTGATTGTGGTTGATAACAGAATCATTGCACGAGCCCACAATCTTACAGAACTTTTGAATGATGTGACTGCGCATGCAGAAATGCAGGCTATCACGGCTGCTGCTAATTTTTTAGGGGGAAAGTATCTAACTAATTGCACTCTATATGTGACTCTAGAACCCTGTCAAATGTGTGCAGGGGCTTTGTATTGGAGTCAAATTTCAACCATCGTATATGGTGCAAAAGACGAACATCGGGGATGTGGTGTGATGGGTACAAAACTACATCCAAGAACCATCTTAAGAGGCGGTGTTTTAGCCAATGAAGCGTCGGAATTGATGAAACGATTTTTTATTGAAAGACGAAATTTGAACTAACGACTAAGATTTTTTAGAATCATTAAATTCTCGCATTTTGTCTAGATTCTCTTGAGTGAGCATATAATCGGCCATCTTTTTATCTTTCCAGCGGTAATAAGAAAACAATGGAAATACCACGGCACACAACCCAATCACACCAAATCCCACCAGTTTTTTTGAATAAGGGAAGTCCACAATCAGTCCTGTGAACATACTGATCATCGTTGCAATAAATAAAACCCAAATCAAGTATTTCATTTTATGAATGTCGTATTATTTTAAGTTTACTTTTAAGTGTAACTCCTTTAATTGTGTTTCATCTATGGCAGATGGTGCATCAATCATCACATCACGTCCAGAATTGTTTTTTGGAAAGGCGATAAAATCACGGATGGTTTCTTGCCCTCCTAAGATGGCTACCAAACGGTCCAATCCAAACGCCAATCCACCGTGTGGTGGTGCGCCATATTCAAAGGCATTCATCAAAAATCCAAACTGCTCTTTTGCCTCTTCTGGTGTAAATCCAAGATGGTCAAACATCAACGCTTGTGTGGCTTTGTCGTGGATACGAATCGAGCCACCTCCAATTTCATTTCCATTTAAAACCAAGTCATAAGCATTTGCTTTTACCGCACCTGGATCGGTATCTAATAACTTAATTTGATCTGGTTTTGGTGCAGTAAATGGGTGGTGCATCGCATGGTAACGCTTGCTATCTTCATCCCATTCTAACAATGGAAAGTCAGTCACCCATAGCGGTGCAAATTCCTTAGGATCTCGAAGTCCTAAACGTTCAGCAAGTTCCATTCGAAGGGCACTCAATTGCGCTCTCACTTTATCGGTAGGGCCAGAAAGTACACAAACTAAATCTCCTGGATTTGCTCCTGTAATTTTTGCCCACTGTCCTAAATCGTCTTGATCGTAAAATTTATCGACAGAGGATTTATAAGTTCCATCGTCATTACATCGTGAATAAATCATTCCTAACGCACCAATTTGTGGGCGTTTTAACCAGTTGATAATGCCATCAATTTCTTTACGTGTAAAGCTATTTCCTCCCGGAACGGCAATTCCAACGACCAATTCTGCAGCGTTGAAAACGCCAAAATCTTTATGTTGAGCCACGGCATTTAATTCGCCAAATTGCATTCCAAAACGAATGTCTGGCTTGTCATTTCCGTAAGTTTTAAGGGCATCGTCATAAGTCATTCTTGGGAAGGAACTAAGTTCTTTTCCATGAATGGATTTAATAAGGTGACGTGTCAACCCTTCAAAAATATTCAATATATCTTCTTGTTCCACAAAAGCCATTTCACAATCAATCTGCGTAAATTCAGGTTGTCTGTCGGCTCTTAAATCTTCATCTCTAAAACACTTTACAATCTGGAAATACTTATCCATGCCCCCAACCATCAACAGTTGTTTAAACGTTTGTGGCGATTGTGGAAGGGCGTAAAATTGACCTTCATTCATTCGGCTTGGGACTACAAAATCACGGGCACCTTCGGGTGTTGATTTGATTAAGTAAGGCGTTTCTACTTCTATAAAATCTTGAGAAGACAAAAACGAACGCACTTCTTGTGTGACCTTATGTCTAAAAATTAAATTGTTTTTTACAGGGTTTCTTCGAATGTCCAAATAGCGGTATTTCATACGAAGTTCCTCGCCACCATCCGTTTGATCTTCAATGGTGAAAGGGGGTACGATGGCTTCATTTAAAACGGTCAGTTTTGAAACTAAAATTTCAATATCCCCTGTTTCTAAATTTGGATTTTTTGAGCTGCGTTCAATGACAGTACCTGTCACTTGAATGACAAATTCACGTCCTAAACTTTTAGCCATGGATACCATCGCCTCTGGAGTCCGATCCGCATCAAAAATAAGTTGTGTAATGCCGTAGCGATCTCTTAAATCTACCCAGATTACAAATCCTTTATCTCGGGATTTTTGTACCCAACCCGAAAGGGTTACTTCTTCGTTGATATTCGAGGTTCTTAACTGACCACAATGATGACTTCTGTACATAAGACTAAATTAGTTGGACAAATTTAACATTTAAAAATTAAAATCGAGAGGCTTAGGAAACGACTTTAACCTTTTTTGTTTTCAATTTATTAATTAAATAAAATAAGATAGGAACCACGACCAAGGTTAAAAATGTCGCAAACGACAAACCAAAGATAATCGCCCAACCCATTGGACCCCAGAATGCAACGTTTTCTCCACCAATATAAAAGTTCGGATTCAGTTCGGTCAGTAAAGTTCTAAAGTTAATATTGATCCCAAGTGCGAGTGGGAGTAATCCTAAAATGGTGGTGATGGCGGTCAGTAATACAGGTCTTAAACGCGTGCGTCCAGCTTCAACCACACATTCGACAAGAAGGGCGGGTGTTAGTTTATCCGTTTCTTTTAATTCCAGTTCGCGTCGTTTCCGAATGATGGTGAGGTTGATGTAATCGATTAAAACAATGGCATTATTCACTACAATCCCTGCGAGTGAAATGATCCCAATCATGGTCATAAGGACTACAAAATCCATTCTAAAAATGAGCAGTCCAAAGAGCACCCCAATCAAACTTAGAAATACAGAGATCGAAATAATAATAGGGGTTGTGGCAGAATTGAATTGGGCTACTAAGATTAAGAAAATCAACAGCACCGCAATTAAGAGAGCTCTACTAAGGAATGCCATTTCTTTGGCCTGTTTTTCTTGTTCGCCTGTAAAGCTAATTGATATGTTTTTTGGAGCCTCAAATTTTTCGGCAATGCCTCTAATTTTATCGTTGACTTCTGTGGGGTTATAATCATTTAAGACATTGGAAAAAATCGTGACGACTCTATCCAAATCAATCCGTTTGATGGCACTAAAGGACGACTGGTTTTCGGTTGTCGCTACTGCCGAAATAGGCACTTGTTTTATCTGTCCATCACTTTGATTTCTAAACGTAATTTTTTGATCTAATAAAGCCGATTTGTTGTAGCGCATCTCATCTTTGAGTCGTAGATTTATAGGATAATCATCCTCTGCATTTTTATAGGTTGATATTTCTTTACCATACAATGCGGTTCGTAAGTTAGCTCCAATTTGACCTGTTGAAACGCCCAATCGTCTTGCTTTTTGGCGGTCCACAGAAATCAATAATTCTGGTTTTCCCTGATCGATATCTAATTTCAATTCTTCAATACCTGCAATATTAGAGTTATTTATAAATGATTTTAGTCGATTTGCAGTTTCCAAAATTAAAACATAATCATCGCCTTTTACTTCAATGTTTATAGGAGCACCGGTTGGGGGGCCATCCGCTGGCTTGTCCACCACAATACTGACCCCAGGGTAGCCCTGTAGTAAGTTTCGAATGTCTTTAAGAACGGTTTCGGTACCTACGCCTTGACGGTCTTGATATTTTACAAAATCAACCGTGATTCGAGCTTTGTTAGGCGATTTCCCTCCTTGTTGACCACGAGACGGATCGGCAGTCCCTTCACCGACTTGCCCAATGACAGAAGTGATGAGAAAGTTTTTGCCATTGACCTCATATTTTTTTAAATACTCTTCTATATCTTTTTCAATTTCCATTGAAATAAGATTTGTTTCTTCGATGTCCGTCCCAATCGGATATTCAATATAGACAAAGACTTGTTTGGCATCTGTATTTGGAAAAAATAATATTTTTGGTGGGAATGTCGCCATTAAAAACCCTGCAAGAATTAATAACCCAAACGTTCCAACAATAATGCTTCCAGGTTTTTTCCCTTTTAGTGCGTAGCTCAAAAAGCGTTCATAGAGGTTTTCTAACTTTGAAATAAAAGTGACTTTAGCTTCTTTTTTAGGAGCTACTTTCATGTACACAGAAATCAGCATTGGATTTATAATGAGGGCAACAAACAAGGAGGAACTCAATACAATAATCAGCGTAATTGGAAGCCATTTCATAAATTCTCCCATAATGCCTTCCCATAAAATCAAGGGTAAAAAGGCAGCTAAAGTTGTGGCGGTCGATGCGATAATTGGCATCGCCACTTCTCCAACGCCTAGCTTTGCAGCTTCAACTCTCGGGTAGCCTTCGTCCATCAATCGATACACGTTTTCGACCACCACAATTCCGTTATCCACCAACATTCCAAGGGCAATTACTAAAGAAAACAATACCATTGTGTTAAGGGTGACTCCCATAAAACTCAAAATCGTAAACGATAAAAACATTGACAAAGGAATCGCAATTCCAACAAACAAAGCATTTCGAAAACCCAAGAAGAAGTAGAGTACTGTAACGACTAAAATGACGCCCAAGATGATGCTGTTCTCAAGGTCTGAAACCATGGTGCGGGTATCATTAGATTGGTCGTTTGTTTTCGAGATTATTAAATTTTGAGGAAACACATTTGCTGCGGCATCTTCCAGAATAGCATCAATTTTTGTGGACGCTTTAAGAAGGTTTTGCCCCCCTCTTTTCTTAACGTCTAACATTACGACCGGCTGCAGATACTCGCGCGCAAAACTTTCTTTTTCCTGTTCTTTGAAATCCACATCAGCGATATCTCTCAGATAAACGATGTTTCCTTTTTCTTTTTTGACGATAATATCTCTCACAGCCAAGGGGTCTTCAAATTCCCCTAAAACACGTACCGTTCTTCGGATGCCATTTTCCAGAATATCTCCTCCAGAAACACTCATATTTTCAAAAGCGACTGCATTTTCAATGTCGTTGAAGCTAATTTTAGACGCTTCCATTTTATATAAATCCACCGCAATTTCAAGTTCTTTTTCTTGAACACCGCGAATGTCAACACTCGAAATTTCAGAAAGTTCCTCTATTTCATCTTCCAAATATTCGGCATATTCTTTAAGTTGGTCCATCGAGAATTCGCCAGACAAATTAATATTCATGATGGGGATTCGTTCACTAAAATTCATTTCTGAAACACTTGGTTCCGAGGGTAAGTCTTTAGGAAAATCAGGATCAGCCATCGCAACATCGACTTTGTCTTTTACTTTTTGAAGTGCTTCAGCAGGCGTAAAATCAAAGCTAAATTCTACCACAATACTGGAATAGCCTTGAATCGAATTCGACGTAATTTTATCAACTCCTGTGATGGAATTTATTTCTTTTTCTAAGCGTTTGGTGATTAGTTTCTCAACGTCCAAAGCAGAATTCCCAGGGTAGGGAGTCGCAACGTAAATTTGCGGAATAATAATTTCTGGAAAATTTTCACGCGCCATCCCTGTATAAGAAAGTAATCCACTTAATACAATGATAAACGTAATGACAGAAACGGTCATGCGATTTGAAATCGCCCAGCTTGAAAGTTTAAATTCTTTAATTTTTTTTGTGCTCATAGTTTACTAGTGTACAAGTTTTACATCTTCATTATTATTCACAAGTCGTGCGCCTTTATCAACTAACATTGAGTTTTCAGAAAGCCCTTCAGAAATGAACGAAAGATTATCGTAACTCATCGCTTCAGTTACATAGGTTTTTACAACGCTGTGATTGTTTTCTTGTGGTTCAATGGTATAAACAAAAGTTTTGTCATTACGGTCTTTTTGAACCAACCGCGATGGAATGACAATCCCATTGGCTTTAAAATCGTTTATTTTAATGTCCGCAAGCAAGTTTGCTTTTAACTCATTGTTGGGGTTTTTTAGATCGATACGGGTTTTAAAACTTCTATTATTTGGATTGATAAAGTTTCCAACTTGAGAAATGGAGGCTTCAACCGAGGTTCCAATAGAACTAAAATAGAGTAAAACTTCGGTATCTTTTTTGATCGATTTCAAATAGGTTTCAGTGATTTCGCTCTCCACATACACGTTGCTTAGATTCACAAGTCTTAAGAATGGCATTTGCGGTGAGGTCATCTCTCCAGTTTTTGCGAAAATCTGATCAATAATCCCTGAAAATGGGGCGATTACTTTCATTTTCCGTGCTTGTGCTCTCAAACTTTTCATACTGTTTTCAAGACCGTCTTTTTGTGCTTTTGCTTGCAGGTATTGAATTTCACTTCCAATATTTTGTTCCCAAAGTCTGGCTTGACGTTCAAAGGTCGTTGTTGCCAAAGCGAGTTGGGTGTTTAGTTGTAAAACAGAATTGTCGATGACGTCGCTGTCCAAAGTTGCTAAAATTTGTCCTTTTGAAACGTTTTGACCTTCTTTTGTCAAAATAGCCGTTACGGTGCCGCCCATTTCTGCATGAAGCTCAATAGTTTGATCCGCTTTGACCGTTCCTTGTACTTCTATGTAATGATTGAAATCCTTGACTTCTGCTTTATAAGAAGTCACGGTCATTAGTTTTTTCAGGGTATCTAATTCTGAAATAGCCATCTCAACATCTTTCAGTTCTGTACCGATTCGATCCATCTGTTCTATAAGAGCTGTCTTTTTTGCTTTTAGGTCTGTCAGGGATTGAGATTCTTTAACCGCCGTGTCACAGGATAGTACAAGGGTTAAAGTAAACAGTAAAAATAGATGTTTCATCGGAGTAATATTATGGTGGTGTTTCATTTGTTTAGTTTTTAAGAGGTGGGTTAATGAGCGCTTCTAAATCAATTCTTTTAATGAGAATGTTGAGCATTGATTGCAAATAGTCTTGCTGAGCAGTATATAATTGGCGTTGTGCTTGAGACAAATCAAAACTAGTGGTCAGTCCTTCAAAAAATTTAATTTCATTTTTTTGAGCGATATTTTCTGAAAGTTTAAGGGCTTCTTTTTTGATGACCAGATTTTCTACTGCAAACTCATAATCACTTCTTGCTCGTGAGATTTCTAACTTAATTTTATCTGAAGTATCTTTTAATAATGATTTAGATTTCTCTAAATTGAGGCGTGCTTTTTTTGTAGAAGCACTGCGTCCAAAAGAACTGAAAATAGGAACTTTCATAGTGACGCCAAACAGAGAGGCACCAAACCAGTTTTGAGAATCATCTAAAAAATTAAATTGCTCACTGTTTCCAGAATAGCTGCCGTTCAAAAATGCTTCTATAGTGGGTAAAGCTTTGCTTTTTTCTAATTTCAGTAAGAGTTCTTTACCTTGTAAATCATTAAAAGCAATTTTATAATCCACAACATTTTCTGCCTCAAGAATAGATTCTAAGGGAGCGAGTGAGGTGTATATCGCAATCAGTCTATCAAGGTCGTCCGTGAGTTCGATCGGGGTATTTAGCTCTAAGCCAAGGGCATTATTGAACAGTTGATACGCTATTGTTTTTAAGCGTTTGACGTAGCTTTGATTGCTTTTCAAACTTGACAAAGTCAGTTGTAGTTGTTGAACACTTTCCTCTTCAATTAAGCCATTTTCGTACACTTTGGTAAGGTCTCTCACGTTGTTTTCTAACAATGTGATGTTTGAATTTACAATTTTTAAATTTTCTTCAGAGAGTAATACATTTCCATAGGCATAAGCGACCATTTTACGAAGCTCGATTTCTGTTTTTTCTTTGGCATTTTCTGAAATTTCGAGATATACTTTAGCAGCTTGAAGACCTACTAGATAGGAGCCGTCAAATATTTTTTGCGTAATGGTGACGGTTCCGTTCATCGTTTGTTTGGTTCCAAAAGCAATTTCGGCAAACTGCCCTGGAGCTCCACCAAAAAATTCTGCTGGGATCAACGAAATTTGTTGTTTTAACCAGTTATTGTAGGAAATAGCTGCTTTGATTTGTGGCAATCCTGTGGACGTTGTTTCCCATTTTTGGAGTTTTGCAATCTCTACATCACGAGTGGCATTTTTGCTTATAGAATTATTCTCAAGAGCAAAATCAACGGCTTCTTTTAATGAAAACCGAGAGATTTCTTGCTGAGAAAACACCGAAGTAGAGATTAATAAAAAGAGCGTAAGTTTATGAAGCATTAGATGATAAGTTTGATTTTGTAAAATTGTTAAGCAGGTTTAGACCTTTTAGGGTTGTAATAGCTCTCAAGTGGTATTCGAGGTAACTTTCAAAAAGATAATTTTTGTCGAAATCAGATTCTGGAAAAACACTAATATCACGAATTGCAGTCACCCCATTAAAATATAACCTTGATATAAAATTAACATCAATATCAGGTCTAAACAATCCAGTATTCATTCCCATTTTTAAACTGTTTTCAAAGGAAGAGTGCATTTTTTCAAATTGTTTGATTTGTAAGCGCTCATAAATTTGTGGATAATATTTTTTAAGCTGATGTTGTGGTGAGACCTTTACACTTTTTAAGTAATTAATCACAAACATTTTAATGTCATACAGTTCTTCAATAGGGTTGATGGACGCTGCGTTTATCCTATCGATTCCTTCCGAAATATGATCGAGGACAGAAAAAGTGACCACCTCTACAAGCTCTGTTTTATTTGAAAAATGAGCGTAAATGGTTTTCTTCGAAATCCCCATAGCATTTGCGATGTCATCCATTGTGACACTCTTAAATCCTAAAGAGAAGAATAATTCTTCTGATTTTGATATAATTTTCTCTTTCATAGTGAGCTGCAAATTTACAACAGGAAACTTAAAAAACAATTAAAGTTTCCAAAGTTTTACAATTTTTTAACATTTATTAGTTTCGCTTTGTAACATAGTTTTAGGAATTCACTTATTTTTGTCTCATGAAAGCCATTGAAACGTACCAAAAACAATTTATAGAATATCTAAAGGATTACAAAACAACACGGGAGCCTAAAAACCTTTACGAACCTATTGAGTACATATTGAATTTAGGAGGAAAGCGCTTACGACCTGTATTGACCCTTATGACTGCGGATTGTTTTGAAGGGGATGTAAACAACGCACTAGACGCTGCTTTGGCAGTGGAAGTTTTTCATAATTTCTCACTTATTCACGATGACATTATGGACGCTGCACCCTTGCGACGTGGCCATGAAACTGTGCATGAAAAATGGGATTTAAATACAGGGATTCTTTCTGGTGATGCGATGTTGATTATGGCATATCAACTGTTTGAGAATTACCCACCAGACGTCTTCCAAAAACTTGCCATACTCTTTAGTAAAACCGCCTTAGAAGTTTGTGAAGGTCAACAATACGATATTGATTTTGAAACACGCGATGCAGTTTCAATTGCGGAGTATCTAAAAATGATTGAGTACAAAACAGCGGTCTTGGTTGGAGCTGCCATGAAAATGGGGGCTATAATTGTCAATGCATCTGAAGCAGATCAAAATCGTTGTTATGAATTTGGAAGAAATTTAGGAATTGCTTTTCAATTACAAGACGATTATTTAGACGCTTTTGGAAACCCTGAAACGTTTGGAAAACAAGTGGGAGGTGATATTATTGAGAATAAAAAAACCTATTTATATTTAAAGGCTTTGGAGTTTTCCTCTGAAAAGGATCAGCAACAATTGAAACAATTATTTAGTACAGAAGGCAACGATACAAAAGACAAAGTAGAGATTGTAAAGCAAATCTTTACAGCCTCAGGTTCTTCAGAGGCTACCAAAAAGGCGATTCAACACTATACCTCAAAAGCATTTTCTGTCTTGGAATTATTAACGATTTCAGAAGATAAAAAGCAGTTGCTAAAAACATTTGGGACCAGCCTTATGGACAGAACCGTGTAATGAATTTACCCTCTAATTTTGAAGATTTAATTGCCGAAGTAAATCAGTTAGATTTATACAAAAAATTAGTTCTTCAACTTAATAAAGATTTTTTACGCGCCAATGTGGACTTAAATTTCCATGAAGAAGTATTGCCAACAAGCTTGAAATTAGTGCTTTACGAAACGGTATATACGCTGATCCAAGAAAAATTTGCGGACTACTTAAACTTACTTTATTTAATTGATGTCTCAGAAAAACAAGTAAAAGCTCTGGATGGGAGTGATCCTCTGCAACTAGCCGAAGCCGTGTCTTTTCTTATTTTAAAACGCGAGTGGCAAAAAGTTTGGTTTAGGAATAAATATTAAATCGAAAGTTGGTTTTTAAGGAGATACCTAAAAACCAACTTTTGAATTAGTCAGCAATTTTTAATTTGCCTTATGAGAAAACAGGCTTGGTTTAAATGTAATCATCACCCATGCCCAAGAATTGTTTTTATCTTTATCGCCCCCTTTTAAAAGTTCTAGCGTTTTTGTTGCAAACATTTTTGAATAGCCTGCATTCAGGTTGATATCTTTAGCCACTTTATAGCCAATCGTAAAATCGATCTCTGTTCCTAGACTCGCATCCATTTTGGTTGTGCCATCAAATACGTCCGCTGCCGCTGAAAATAAATGAGGCATTAATTTTGCAGAAAATTTATTTTTAGAATAGCCTAGTGTCATATTGATGTCTGTCAATCCAACACTATTTGCGTGGTTGCCCACATAAAAATAATCCATAAAACCATTAAACTTGTGGTTCGTGCCAAACAAGGGAGCAAACGATTTTATGTCTGTACTGCTCGCATTAGAATTAGTTCCAGAAAGCTGTTCTATGCCCAAACCTAACGACCACTCTTTTGAAACCTTATACCCAATGTTTCCAGCAAAATAAGAGGCTTTAACCTTTGCGTTTTTTGATTTTCCAGTTTGGAAATAGGCAGCAGCATTGGCATTAAAGTTACCCGATTTATAAGTAAGTCTCGGGCCAATAGTTTGCATATAATCGATGGTTTGGTTGTCGTTCACATCTAAATATTCAATACCGGTATTTAGCAACAAAAAACTCACCCCAAGGGTGTTGAAATCTCCGTGGTACCAAGCATACTGTAAGGATTTATAGCCTGCAGCGTTGCTGTATAAATTATCTATATTAGATTGCGAATCGGCATTTAATGCAACTCCAATGTCTAATTTGTTGTTGGCATTTGGGGTGTATTTAAACAGCAGTGCATCGTGACTTCTTGCTTGTTGTGCCCAGCCGACGCTCCCAAAAATTCGTTGATCGTCATAATTTATTTCTTGACGCCCTAACTTAAAGGAAGTTTTGGTGTTAATAATCGCTTCTGCCCAAGCTTCGTGCAAAGAGGATGTTTTATCGTCGCTTGATAAGGTGCCAACATCCCCCCAAACTCTTACATTTTGCATCACAATTTTTAATTTTAATCTTTCATTTTTAAATCCAAAATTTAGACGTGTTCGTTGGGATACAAAGTTTGAACCCTCTGAGATTGTATCTAATAATGATTTAAAACCATGTCTGTTTTCGTAACGCGGTCTTAACTCTGCGGATAAGTCAAACTGTTGTCCAAAAGCAATAAATACGATTAGTGAGGCAATGACCGAAGTAAATAAGTTTTTTTTCATTTTTAATCTTTTTTATAATACCCGTTTCTTTTTATTTTTTTGAGTTGAGGGATGATTTAGTATTTAATTTTTAGTTGTTAGTTCAAGAATAGTTTGAATGGTTTCTTTATTATCAACGCCCAAACCTTCTTGTTGATGGATTAATTCACCGCCCCTATTAAACACACTGATAATGTTTGAATGTGAGAAATCTAGAGGTGAAATTTGCTTGTATTTTACGGCTAAAACATTTGCAAATTCCCTTACACTACTTTCTGTTCCTTGTAAAAACACCCATTGGTCTTCATCCATTTTGTTTTCTAGTGCAAACGCTTTTAAACGTTCTGGAGTGTCATTTTTTGGATCGATACTGACCAACACAAAACGAATATTTTCTAAGTTAGGTTTCGGAATTTGAGCTTCAATATTTCGCATATCTGCAACCAAGCGTGGACAGGCCGCTTTGCATGTTGTATAGATCATCACCATGACCAAAGTCTTTCCTTTTAAATCTTCAAGTTGGATGGTTTCACCCTCTTCGGTATTCCAAAGGCTAGTTAAATGAAAAATTGATTCATCTGAAATCTCACCTTCCTTTAAACGTTTTGAAGCCTCCTGAGTTTGGGCGATTAAATCCATTTTACAAACCGGACAACTCCCAGATTCTTTATAGGTTTTATCGGCCTCACATTTCATAGGACAGTCATACGTGGTCAATTCGTTAGAAGCGGTATTCGCCTTGTTGTTTTTACACGATGCAAATGACAGCATGGCTATTAATACTATGAATATTGATTTTAAATTTTTCATATCGTTTTAGTTGCTAATCGTTTTAACGCATCTAAACCCAAGGGTTTTTAGAGCGTATTTTGCTTTTACACTTCCGCGTATTGCGTAACGCATAAAGGCTGCGTAGTTCATTAAATCTGTAGCACCAATAGCGGCACTTCCGCAGAATAGATTGGAGTCCTTGTCAACATCTTTTCTAGATTCTCCAGAAATAAGAACCGAATTAAAATCTAAGGTCCATTCCCAAACCAGTCCGTGCAAATCATGGATGCCCCAATAGTTTTTAAAGGTAGATCCTATTTCATTATTAAACGTTTTAGGTTTTTCATACCAACTCAAAATGTGTTCATTATAGGTTTTTAGTTGCCGTGCATCTGGCAGAGTTTTATTTGCCATTGCTACATATTCCCATTCATCTATGGTTGGCAGCCTTTTACCTTGATTTTTGCAATAATCTTTTGCAACAAACCAAGAGACGTTGGTTATGGGAGCCTTTAAAGGTTGATGATCTCCAAGCGCAACATCTGATTTCCAATCCACAAGATAATTCTTATCTGCAAATAGCTTTTTTATGACAGATCGTTTCCATTGAGGATTCTTTTTTATAAACTCTAAAAACAGCTTATTAGTCACGGGATATACATCCATCTTAAAATCTGAGACGGTTACTTTTAGGGAGTCTCTCCCATAAAGCGGCGTGTATGTACCTCCTTTTATCAAAACCATTTTAGATTGACAATTTGCAGTCAAGCAAAAGAGCAGTATCAAACAAATTGTCAATCTTTGAATGGGGTTCATAGGCCTCTTAATTAGTGTCCGCGTTTTACGGCGTCAACTTGGGATTTTGTAACATTTGTTTTGTTGTTGCCCCATGAGTTATAGACATATGTCAGCACATCAGCAATTTCATCATTACTTATTGCTTGTCTTGTCATAACGCTGTTGTATTTTTCACCGTTCACAGTAATCTCTCCAGATTTTCCTTTGAGAATAATTTTAATAGCACGGTTTACATCAGCATTTAAGTAATCTGACTTTGCCAATGGTGGAAATGCATTTGGGATTCCTTGTCCTTCAGCTTGGTGACACGCAAAACAGGTTTGTGTATAAATTTGCTTTCCTGTTTCCATTTTCATTGCGAGGGTTTTGTTTGAACTTGCAACTTCAACTTTCTTTTCGCCTTCTGGCATTTCTTGGATTCCACCGCCTTCTGGATGGTAGATTCCTTCTTGAACGACACCAGAATAGATTGTTTTGTTTTCTTCGCCTTCTACTTTCAGCATGCCTAAAGCACCTTTGTTGAAAGCTCTAAAAATGGAGTGGTCAACGATGATGAAAGTTCCAGGAACGTCCACTTTAAATTCTACAATTGCGGCACCTCCGGCTGGGATTAATGTCGTTTGCACATTTTCATTAATCATGCTACCACCTTCAACCATTACTTTGTCAAAGATTTCGCCTATCACGTGAAATGAGGACACTAAATTTGGTCCGCCATTTCCAACGTATAAACGCACTGTTTCACCAACTTTTGCAGTAATAGCATTATCGCCAGTTAATGAACCTACTTTACCATTGAACACCACATAATCGGCGTCTTCATCTACCGCTTTTTGCATGTCAAAGGACTGTAAGCCTGGATCTCCGTGTTCTCCTTTTGTATAGAAATCGCCCTGCATTACATAGTATTCTTTGTCAACTAAAGGCAATCCACCTTTTGGTTCTACTAGAATGAGGCCATACATTCCATTTGCAATGTGCATTCCAACAGGTGCCGTTGCACAGTGGTAAACATACAAACCAGGGTTTAATGTTTTAAAGTTGAATTTTTTTTCATGACCCGGAGCTACAAAAGAAGAGGTTGCGCCACCTCCAGGACCTGTTACAGCATGCAAATCGATGTTATGCGGCAACTTGTTGTCTGGATGATTAGACAGCGTGAATTCCACTTCATCACCAACTCTGGTACGAATAAAACTTCCAGGAACAGAACCACCAAAGGTCCAATATACATAGGTTGTTCCATCGGTCATAGTGCCTTCTTGCTCAAGAACTTCCATGTTCACAATGAGTTTTTTAGCTTTTCGTCTTCCTACGGGTGTAGGTACATTGGGAGGCGATGTTAATTCCGCGGTCATTTCCCTGCTTACAGGGATGTCTGCAGTGCTTTCTTTTTCAGTTTTGTCGGAGTCTTTACAGCCCGAAAAAAGCAGTGTTATCATCGTAAACGCTACGAATGATGTTTTCATTTTTTGTTTTGTGGTCATAATCATTGGGTATTAGTTTGTTAGGGGTTATACATTTTTATTCTACATCAAAAATATCTCTAAACAAGCTTTAAAAAGATGACTTTTGTCAGTTATAAGAAATAATTACATTTTAGTCTTTAAATATTAAAAAGCAAACTGTCCCCTTCTTACTTTTTAATAAATCGCAATACCATTAAAATATCTTCACATTTATAGCATTTTCACATCTCATATTCCTGAAAAATCGTATTTTTGGGCTATATTTTTCTAAAGAAAAAATAGAATTATTAATTCATGGATAAGTATTCTTTTTTAAACGCCGCCCATACCGCTTATTTTGCGGATTTATACGAACAATATCAACAAGACCCAGACAGCGTTGAG
>Ga0209304_1000250_pt1 | contig 39201 bp, 28 predicted proteins | sample COGITO_mtgs_1004_4_FD_184789 | JGI IMG/M metagenome (GOLD analysis project Ga0209304, IMG submission 184789) | Pelagic marine microbial communities from North Sea - COGITO_mtgs_100423 (SPAdes) (version 2) | ecosystem: Environmental > Aquatic > Marine > Epipelagic ...
CTATATTTTTCTAAAGAAAAAATAGAATTATTAATTCATGGATAAGTATTCTTTTTTAAACGCCGCCCATACCGCTTATTTTGCGGATTTATACGAACAATATCAACAAGACCCAGACAGCGTTGAGCCAAGCTGGAAAGCTTTCTTTCAAGGCTATGATTTTGGAAGCGACAGCAGTGAAGCTTCTGACGAAATTGTGGAGGGGGTTAACACACAAATCCCAGAGCATGTACAAAAAGAGTTTCAGGTTGTAAAACTCATTGATGATTACCGTACTCGTGGGCATTTATTTACCAAAACCAATCCTGTTAGAGACCGAAGACAATACACACCTTCTCTGGAAATTAGCAACTTTGGGCTGTCATCAGCAGATTTAGATACGGTTTTTAATGCAGGTGATATTATTGGGATTGGTCCTCAAAGTTTACGTGAAATTCAAAAGCATCTGGAGGCTATTTATTGCGATGCGATTGGGGTAGAATACATGTACATCCGCCGACCGAATGAGCGTCAATGGATTCAAGATAAATTGAACAGTAACGATAATCAGGGTAATTTTACTGCTGATCAAAAAAAACATATCCTCAAAAAACTAAATGAAGCTGTTTCGTTTGAAACCTTTTTGCACACAAAATATGTCGGTCAAAAACGATTTTCATTAGAAGGAAATGAATCATTAATTCCTGCCATTGATGCGCTTATTGAAAAAGCCGCTGCTTATGGCGTCAAAGAATTTGTCATGGGAATGGCCCACAGGGGTCGTTTGAGTACGCTGACCAATATTTTCGGAAAATCGGCCAGTGATATTTTTAGCGAATTTGATGGAAAAGATTATGAAGAAGAAGTATTTGATGGCGATGTAAAATACCATCTTGGTTGGACGAGTGACCGTTTGACAGATAATGGCAATCGAATTAATTTGAGTATTGCACCCAACCCTTCGCACCTCGAAACAGTCGGTGCAGTTGTTGAAGGGATTACAAGAGCAAAACAAGACAAACTGAAATCCGAAGATGCGAGCAAAGTGTTGCCAATTGTGGTACACGGTGATGCCGCCATCGCAGGACAAGGACTCGTTTATGAAGTGGTTCAAATGGCACAGCTAGACGGTTATAAAACCAATGGAACCATTCACATAGTGGTGAATAATCAAATTGGATTTACCACAAATTACCTCGATGCACGTTCGTCCACTTATTGTACCGACGTTGCAAAAGTGACACTGTCGCCAGTATTGCATGTCAATGCCGATGATGCTGAAGCCGTGGTACACTCCATTTTATTCGCCTTAGATTTCAGAATGCAGTTTAAGCGTGATGTGTTTATCGATTTGTTAGGCTATCGAAAATATGGTCATAACGAAGGAGATGAACCGCGTTTTACACAGCCAAAACTGTATAAAGCCATTGCCAGCCATGACAATCCGCGCAATATATATGCACAAAAACTAATGGATGAAGGCATTATTGATTCCAATTATGTTTCAAAACTTGAGCAAGACTATAAGGCTTCTTTAGAAACGGAATTAAAAACGTCCAGAAAAGAAGATAAAACCGTCATCACGCCATTTATGCAAGAGGCTTGGGAGAATTTCCCGAGAGCTAAGGCAAATAAAATGCGAGCCACGGTAGATACCACCTACCCAAAAGAAAAACTAGCTTCAATTGCGAAAATCATATCCTCGCTTCCTGAAGATAAAAAATTTATACGCAAGATTTCTCGTTTGATCGAAGCTCGAAAACAAATGTTTGAAGGGGATAAACTGGATTGGTCCATGGCCGAACATTTAGCTTATGGATCTCTTTTAGAAGAAGGGTTTGATGTGCGTATTTCAGGACAAGATGTAGAACGAGGAACCTTCTCTCACCGCCATGCAGTGGTAAAAGTAGAAGACAGTGAAGAAGAAGTTGTTCTTCTCAAAAACATAAGTCCAAACCAAGGACAGTTTAATATTTACAACTCCTTATTATCCGAATACGGAGTGGTAGGATTTGATTATGGCTATGCCATGGCAAGTCCAAACACCCTTACAATTTGGGAAGCTCAATTTGGAGACTTCAGTAATGGCGCTCAAATCATGATTGATCAATACATTTCATGTGGAGAAGATAAATGGAAAACACCCAATGGCATCGTCCTGTTATTACCGCATGGTTACGAAGGACAAGGGGCGGAGCATTCTTCGGGCCGTATGGAGCGTTACCTCCAGCTTTGTGGAAAAGACAATATGTTTATTGCCGATTGTACCACGCCGGCAAATATGTATCATTTATTAAGACGTCAACTAAAAGCAGATTTCAGAAAGCCTTTAATTGTATTCACACCTAAAAGTTTATTGCGCCATCCAAAAGTAGTTTCTACGGTTGATGAATTTGCAAACGGAAGTTTTCAAATGTTGATTGATGACAAGTTATCACAGGCTGAAACCATTAAAACATTGGTTTTTGTCACCGGTAAATTCTATTATGATTTACTAGAAGCGCAAGAAAATTTAGGAAGAACTGATGTTGCCTTGGTACGTGTAGAACAATTATTCCCACTTCCAGAGGATGAAATGGAGGTATTGATTTCAAAATACAAAAATGCAGATGATATCGTCTGGGCACAAGAAGAACCAAGGAATATGGGCGCTTATGCACACATATTAATGCATATAGAAGATGCTAGAAATTGGCGTGTGGCTTCAAGACGAAGTTACAGCGCACCTGCGGCTGGAAGTTCCACCCGTTCCAAAAAAAGACATCAAGAAGTAATCGATTTTGTTTTTGATAAAACAAAAGATAATCAAAGAAGAAAACTAAAATAAACACACAATGATTTTAGAAATGAAAGTGCCTTCACCAGGCGAATCAATCACAGAAGTAGAAATTGCAGAATGGTTAGTTCAAGAAGGCGATTATGTAGAAAAAGATCAAGCCATTGCAGAAGTGGACAGCGATAAAGCAACTTTAGAGTTGCCAGCAGAAGCGAGCGGAACCATTTCTTTAAAAGCAGAAGTAGGCGATGCTGTGGACGTTGGAGCCGTTGTTTGTCTCATTGATACAAGCGCTGCAAAACCAGAAGGTGATGCCGCTCCCAAAGCGACAGTAGCCACGCCAGAAGTTGTTGCAACACCAAAAGTTGAAACGCCGGCGAACACTACCTATGCTACAGGATCAGCGAGCCCTGCAGCTAAAAAAATACTTTCCGAAAAAGGTATTGAAGCCACTGCAATTGCAGGCACCGGAAAAGACGGACGCATTACGAAAGAAGATGCGGTCAAGGCCGTTCCAGCGATGGGAGAACAGACGAATGTAGAAGGGCGTGGTGTGTCACGGTCTAAACTGTCTATGTTGCGTCGAAAAGTAGCAGAACGTTTGGTGGCTGTCAAAAATGAAACTGCAATGCTAACGACCTTTAACGAAGTTGACATGTCTCCAATTTTCGAATTGAGAAAACAATACAAAGAAACCTTTAAAGAAAAGCACGGGGTAGGACTTGGGTTTATGAGTTTCTTTACGCTCGCCGTGGTGCGTGCATTAAAATTATTTCCTTCGGTCAATTCTATGATCGATGGAAAAGAAATGATTTCCTATGATTTCTGTGATATCAGTATCGCCGTTTCAGGGCCTAAAGGACTCATGGTACCCGTCATAAGAAACGCGGAAGATTTATCTTTTAGAGGGGTAGAATCGGAAGTGAAGCGTTTGGCAATTCTTGCGCGTGATGGACAAATTACAGTGGATGAAATGACAGGCGGAACTTTTACAATTACCAATGGTGGGGTATTTGGAAGTATGCTTTCAACACCGATTATCAACCCGCCTCAAAGTGCCATTCTTGGAATGCACAATATTGTAGAACGTCCAGTAGCCATTAATGGAGAGGTCGTCATTCGTCCGATTATGTACGTTGCGCTATCTTATGACCATAGAATCATTGACGGAAGAGAATCGGTTGGATTCCTTGTAGCGGTGAAAGAAGCCCTCGAAAATCCACAAGAATTTTTGATGGATGCCGATGTTAAAAAGGCGTTAGAGCTTTAATATATATTTTTTTTAGGTTCCGCGAAATCGGGAGACTTTGTGGAGTTGGGTGATTCAACTTTTAATCATCTGGTCTTTCAGGAATGTAAACCACATCAATTTCTATTTCATTTTCATAGGATACTATAATTGAACACAATACAGAAACACTTTTTCCATTGTGAATAGCAGGTTTCATCACAGGTATTTTTCTAAGCACTCTCAAAATTTCTGCTTGAATGGTGACCTCTGAATTTCTAACTTTCAAACCGGTCAAATTCCCGTTTTCGTTGATTATAAAAAAAGCTTCTACCTGCTTTGGATCTGAAAGATTTAAATCTTTAGAGACACTCAAATTAAACTCCCGCTTTATAAATGTCGATACTTTAGTATTAAAACATTTCATTGTTTCTTCTACAGAAAGTTCCTCACAACCATTATAGACAGGCGCGATTTCTGCATCTTTTAAGATCATCCTCTTATCAGGGGGATAATTTGCTAAACCGTCATCATGTGACATAATGCTGCATAAACTTAACATTGCCTGTTCCTCTTCTTTAGTCATATTTCCTTGTGCCATCACCTGTTCTTGTACAGCATAGATTTTCATTATCAATTCACTTTCTGTGTTTTTTGAAGGGTCAGATGTTTCTTTACAAGAAACAGATAAAAGACCAATAGAGAGGATTGAAATAGCTACTAAGTTTTTTAACCTTTTTTTTCTTTTCAAATTTATTTTCATCATCATTATATTTTTAATTTGTTTAAGTCATAGAATACGCAGCGGGGGATTTAGATCTGGGGGGTTAAATCAAGGTTAAACTTACTAAAATAAATGGAATGTTTCGAGAAAAACTGAAATTTTAACATTTTAGAGTCAAACAGAACGAGACTGTTTGAAAGGTAAACAAACCTGTCATTCTGAACCTGTCTGCCGACAGGCAGGTTTATTTCAGAATCTTTTAGTATTGAAAACCAGTATGTATGAGAAGCTGAAACAAGTTCAGCTTGACAATAATACGCCTTAAAACTATAAATCTAATGCGCTTCTAGCCAATTGACACCCATGTCCATTTCAACATCTAAGGGAACACTTAAAGTATAGGCGTTCTCCATTTCTTCCTTGATTAATACTTTCATAGTTTCCAGTTCGGGTTTGTAAACATCAAAGACCAATTCATCATGCACCTGCAAGAGCATTTTGGTTTTAAACCCACCGGCTTCCAGTTTGTTATAGATGTTAATCATCGCAATTTTGATCACATCCGCTGCACTTCCTTGGATGGGCGCATTCACTGCATTTCGTTCCGCAGCTCCTCTTACAATCGCATTTCGTGAGTTGATGTCTTTGAGATAACGACGTCGGTTGGAGACGGTTGTCACATAGCCATGATCTCTTGCGAAATCGACCTGTGAACTCATGTATTTTCGGAGTTTCGGATAAGTTTCGTAATAAGTTTCAATCAATTCTTTGGCCTCGGTTCTACTTAAATCCGTTTGATTGCTGAGCCCAAAAGCAGACACGCCGTAAATAATTCCGAAGTTGACCGTTTTGGCATTTCCACGCTGTTCTCTCGTCACTTCTTCCAAAGGTACATTAAAGACTTTCGAAGCGGTGGACGCATGAATATCTTCACCGTTTTTAAACGCCTCCATCATGGTTTCCTCTTCGCTCATTGCCGCAATAACACGCAATTCTATTTGAGAATAATCCGCCGCTAAAAGGATGTAATCTTCATTTCTTGGAATGAACGCCTTTCGCACTTGACGCCCGCGTTCTGTTCGGATCGGAATGTTCTGAAGATTTGGATTCGTACTACTCAAGCGTCCTGTGGAAGCCACCGTTTGCATATACTCCGTATGGATGTGTCCTGTGAGGTCCAAGACCTGTTCGGGCAGCGCATCTACATAGGTGCTTTTCAGTTTGGCGAGTCCTCTGTAATCCAATACTTTTTGAATGATGTCATGATCTTTTGCTAAATAGGACAACACATCTTCCGCCGTACTGTACTGACCAGTTTTGGTTTTTTTAGGTTTATCGACCAGCTTCATTTTTTCAAACAAAATCACCCCTAATTGTTTTGGCGAGGCAATATTAAAGGTCTCTCCAGCAGCTTCAAATATTTCTGTTTGGAGTCTCTCAATATCATTGTTTAAATCTTCCGAAAGCGAGTTTAAAAAGTCAGTATCAAGTTTGATCCCTTCTAATTCCATCGATGCTAATACTTTGACCAAGGGGATTTCAATCTCATTAAATAATTTTAAGGTATCGGCATCCGTCAATTCTTTTTTGAAATGACTTGCCAATTGATAGGTGATGTCTGCATCTTCAACCGCATATTCGGTCAATTTCTCAAGTGACACATCGCGCATTGAAAGTTGATTTTTTCCTTTTTTACCGATGAGATCCGTAATGGAAATAGGCGTATAATTTAAATAGGTTTCTGCAAGCACCTCCATATTATGACGCATATCGGCATTGATCAAATAATGCGCAATCATAGTATCAAACAATGGGCCTTTGACCTCTATTTTATATTTGTGTAATACTTTTAAATCGTATTTTAAATTCTGTCCAATTTTCTCAATATGGGTGGCCTCAAAAAACGGTCGAAATAATTCGATCAATTCTTGGGCTTCCTCAAAAGACTCTGGAAACGGAATGTAAAATCCTTTGTGTGCTTCCCACGAAAAGGCAATTCCTACCAGCTCTGCTTTCAGCGGATTGAGTCCTGTTGTTTCGGTATCAAAACAAACCGATGTTTTGCTCATGAGCTGCTTGATAAAGAGTTTTAACCCTAAATCACCCGATACATTTTGGTAAAAGTGAGGGACTGAAGTTGCCGTTTCTCTTCCGTAGTTGAGTGTAGCAACAGGCGCTGAAGGTTCATCTCCTCCAAACAATGAAAATTGTCCCGCTCCTGCTTCAGCTGTGGGGTTTGCGGCGGGTTTAGGCGTCGAAGTTGTTGGCTCTGGTGTCGCACCCTCAGGCGGTTTTACAGCAAATGTTTTATTAAAATTATCAATCAAACGTTTGAATTCCAAGTCTTGAAAAATAGCACCGACTTTTTCAGAGTCGGGTGCCGTGAGTTCAAAACTTTTGGCATCAAATTCCACCGGAACGTCCAATAAAATCGTAGCTAATTTTTTTGAAAGGAGTCCAAGCTCAGCATTGGCTTCAATCTTTTCTTTCATTTTTCCTTTGAGCTCATGGGTGTTTGCTAATAAATTTTCCATGCTTCCATATTGTGCAAGTAGTTTTTTGGCCGTTTTATCCCCCACGCCAGGTAGTCCGGGAATGTTATCAGAGGCATCGCCTTTCATCCCTAAAAAATCAATGACTTGAAGGGGGTCTTCAATTTCAAATTTTGCTTTAATTTCTTCCACACCCCAAGTTTCATAGCCGCCTCCAAACACAGGGCGGTACATAAAAATGTTTTCACTGACCAGTTGTGCGAAATCTTTATCGGGTGTGACCATAAAGGTTTTATAGCCTTCTTTTTCGGCTTTTTTAGCAAGTGTTCCAATGATGTCATCGGCTTCAAATCCTTCTTTGACAACCGCTGGGATATTCATAGCTTCCAAAATTTGATAGATATAAGGCACGGCTAGTTTGATACCTTCTGGAGTTGCATCCCTGTTGGCCTTGTATTCCTTAAAAATTTCAACACGGTCTTTACTGCCGCCTTTGTCAAAACAAACCGCCAAGTGGTCTGGACGCTCTCTTTTTATAACATCTAATAAAGAGTTTGTAAATCCGAGGATGGCGGAAGTATCAAGCCCTTTGGAATTGATCCGTGGGTTTTTGATAAACGCATAATAGCCTCTAAAAATGAGAGCATAAGCATCGAGAAGAAATAAGCGTTTTTGTTCAGCCATTGGTGGTGGTTTTAAGCGTTTTTATTAAAATAGTTTGATTGTATTGTTTCGTTGACTCCCTTTTGGAATTTGGTCATACTAAACCATTGATGGATCGAAAAGGATCCTGTCTGTCCTTGTTTATTGATCGCAATATACCCGACTTGAAAATTCTTGTAATTGCTGTTGGGTTTATCTACAATTCGTTGGATGGCGATTTCACAAGCTTCTTGAGGTGTTTTTCCTTGTCGCATCAATTCTACGACTAAAAAACTCCCGACGGTTTTCACGACTTCTTCGCCCAACCCTGTGGCCACAGCAGCACCAATTTCATTATCTACAAACAGCCCAGCCCCAATGATTGGAGAGTCGCCCACCCGTCCATTTAGTTTATAGGCCAATCCGCTTGTGGTACAAGCCCCCGAAAGGTTTCCGTCTTTGTCGATCGCCAGCATTCCAATAGTGTCGTGGTTTTCGATGTTAATGATGGGGCTGTATTCACTTTTAATTTTCCAAGCTTCCCAGCTTTTTTTGGAATCTTCGGTGAGTAAGTTTTCTTTTTTGAATCCTTTTTGAAGTGCAAATTTTTCAGCACCACTTCCAGCGAGCATCACGTGTGGTGTGTCCTCCATTACTTTTCGAGCGACAGAAACGGCATGGGTAATATTGTGTAAAAACACAACCGATCCACAGTCGCCATTTTGATTCATAACACAGGCATCGAGAGTCACATTTCCATCTCGGTCGGGGAGTCCTCCTTTACCAACAGATTGGCCTTTTTCATTGGCTTCTTCTACACGACAGCCTTGCTCGACTGCATCAAGTGCAGTACCTCCATTTTGTAAAATCTCCCAAGCTTTTGCAGTGGAATTTTTCACATCCCAAGTGGCAATAACGAGTGGAAGTGAAGCCGCCTCCAAAGTGCCAACAACTTCTGAAGATGGGGTTTCTGCGCAACTGGTCAAGCTCTTTCCAAGTGCTAAACCGATCCCCGAAAGGGAAGCGTTTTTTAAAAAATTTCTTCGCTTCATTTTATTCACTAAGTGAAATCCCTTGATTTTTCAAGACACTCTTTGTTTTGAACGCATAAAATAATAGATATATAAAACAGAATACAGCAATCCAATACGAAGATTGAATGCTAAAAATATCTGCTAATTTCCCTTGTAATGGTGGAATAATTGCCCCTCCTAAAATCATCATAATTAAGAATGCAGACCCTTGAGAGGTATATTTTCCCAATCCAGAAATACTTAGTGTAAATATACAAGGCCACATGATGGAGCAAAATAAACCTCCTGAAAGTAATGCATATAACGCCAATTGTCCTGATGCAAAAATGCCAATGAGGACTCCAATAACGCCTAAGGTGCTAAAGATTTTCAAGGTTTTAATAGGGTTGTCTTTTGCGAGAAAGAAACCACCGATTTGGATGGCAACACACACACTAAACAATAAAATTTCTGAGCTTGAGTAGCTACCAAAATTAACCAATAGAATCACGCCAAAGGCGACATAAGGCACCAAAATAAGCAACCATTTCTTAAGGCCTTTACTCGGGTTAAACACAGTGATCGCACCGACCCAACGGCCAATCATCATTCCGCCCCAATATAAGGAAATGAAGGGCGCGATCTCAGCATCATTCATCACTTTTAAACCTAAAGGATTTAGGTTGTTGATTTTATCAGCTACCGATTTTAAGAGTTCACCGAGATTACTTTGAATGGTCACTTCGACTCCTACATACATAAATATGGCGAGCATCCCTAAAATCAATTGTGGGTATTTCATAGCGCCCCAACCTTCAGGTGATTTTGAGGCACGTGTATTGGCGAAAAATACACTTACAACAACCGCAAATAAAGCGATCAACAGTAAATAAAGCCGTTTGTTTTCGAGGGCTTCCGTTGTAACTTCTCCTCCAGCATAAGTATTGAAGATCAATCCAAAACAAACAAAAATCACGACGGTTAAAGCAATCAACATATTTTTTGCTTTATTGGCAGGTTCAAACACTTCATTTGTTTTTGTGTTCGGCAACTTTTTAGAAAAATGAAACAAGGCTGCTGCGGCTAAAAACAAGGCACCAACACCCAAATAGAGGTATTGAATGGTGGTTAGTTTTATCTCGTTATTTTCAATCATTTGATTCAACTCATCCCCAGATAATGGTGTAGATCCAAAAATGATAAACGCAATGACGATGGGTCCAATGGTGGTTCCAAACGAGTTGACACCGCCTGCAAGGTTCAATCGATGTGACCCTGTTTCTGGATCGCCTAGTGCAATCGCAAAGGGGTTTGCCGCGGTTTGTTGAAGCGAAAATCCAAGTCCTACAATGAATAAGGCTAATAGCACCAAATAAAACACTGAGGTGTCTCCTTGTTGAGCTCCATCTACAAAAGGGTACATTAACAAGGCGCCAAGTGCCGAAATTAAGAGTCCATATACAATACCATTTTTGTAGCCCCAATTATTAAGAATGTCTTTTTTTACAGAACTTGATATTACAAACAGCAATAGGGCTCCCAAATAATAAGCACCGTAAAAGGCAAAGTCAACAAGCTGCGATTGAAATTGATCAATACTAAAATAGGTTTTGCAAAAGGGTATGAAAACTCCGTTAGAGGCGGCAATAAATCCCCAGAAAAAGAAGACAGTGACTAAGGTTGTTAATGCTGAATTGTTGTTTTTTGTACTCATGTTGTTCGTGGTTAGTTAATTTTAAAAATGAAAGATATTTAAAGATTAGAAATATACTAAAAAATTACAAATCTAAAAGTATCGTTAAATAAAAATATTAACTCAATTATCATTTGCTTTTGTTTTACTTTTGTGGTTGACTTTGTCCTGATATGATTCGATTAATAATTTTTATAGTTCTTGTTTTAGCATTAGATTTTTATGCCCTTCAAAGTTTTAGAAGCGTGGTTCGAAATCCGTGGGTCACTTACGGATATGTGGTTATTTCTTTGGTCGTATTTGGAAATATCGTCTATCAAGGGTTTACATTTGAAAGAGGCTCAGGAGTAAACTCCGGATTTTATTTAGCCTTTGCCTTGTTTGTATTGGTTTATGTGCCCAAATTAGTGCTCTTAATTTTTATGTTTGGGGAAGATGTGTTTCGTTTGTTTGAAGCTGGTGTTAATTATTTTGTTTCTAAATCAGATGAAAGCTCGGGCTTATTTAATTCTAGACGAAAATTCATTGGACAACTCGCCTTGGGCATTGCAGCCATCCCATTTTTGTCCATTCTCTATGGAATTACGAAAGGAAAATACAATTTTAAAGTTTTAAAATACACATTAGAATTCGATGATTTACCTGCTGCTTTTGACGGCTATCAGGTTACTCAAATAAGTGACATTCACAGTGGGAGTTTTGACAATAAAGAAAAAATAGAATATGCGGTTGATCTTGTGAATCAGCAAGCTTCGGATGTAATTATGTTTACGGGCGATTTAGTGAATAGTAAGTCTAAAGAAATGCGTCCATGGAAATCGACCTTTTCAAAATTAACAGCAAAAGACGGTGTGTTTTCTATTTTGGGAAATCATGATTATGGCGATTATACGCGTTGGCCTTCCGACGAGGCGAAAGCAGAGAATTTTCAAGAGTTATTAGACATTCAAAAAGAGATGGGTTTTGATTTGTTGAGGAATGAAAGTCGATTTATTGAAAAAGAAGGCGATCGTTTGGCTGTTATTGGTGTCGAAAATTGGGGGAAAGGATTCAAGCAAAAAGGCGATTTATCGCTTGCATCTTCCAAAGTGGAACCGAACGATTTTAAGATACTTTTGAGTCATGATCCTTCACATTGGCAGTACGAAGTTGTGAAAGATCCAACGCATTACCACCTAACGTTAAGTGGGCACACTCATGGGATGCAGTTTGGTATTGAGATTCCTGGAATCATCAAATGGAGTCCTATTAAATGGCGCTACAAATATTGGGCTGGCATCTACGAAAAGGCCGGTCAGTACATCAATGTGAACCGTGGATTTGGCTTTTTAGCCTTCCCTGGGCGGGTTGGTATTTGGCCTGAAATTACCGTTATAACGCTTAAAAAACGGATTAATAACACATAAACTTCAGAAAACGTTATATTTACCCCAAAATAATACTTATATTTATAGGTGGTAAGCTTATAAGTAAGTATCATTATCATTGAAGTTTGATACATAAAACCCCTTGATATGTCAAAATTTGGAGAGTTAATAGACGTTGAAATCCCTGTATTGTTCGAGTTCTTTACAGAGTGGAGCGACGAATCTGAGGCCATGCATGATGTGCTCAGACATGTTGCTGCCGCAATGGGCGACAAGGCTCGTGTGATAAAAATTGACGTTGAAAAAAATCAAGACCTTGCAGAAGCACTGCGCATAAAAGGGCTGCCAACACTCATTATTTACAAGTCAGGCGACATGAAATGGCGCCAAAGCGGAGAGCTGGACGCCAATACAATTATTGGTCGGATTCAAGAATATGTGTAATTTTTTTACAATTACAAATTAGCTCTTAAAGGATATCCAAGACCTCGTCTTCTATTTCGGCTTCTTCAACTTCTTCATCTTCCTCTAATTCCCCAGTAAACAGTCTAAGGTAATTGTTGAATTTTTCCATTTCAGCCTTAATAAAGGCGTCCGTTTCATAAAAAGCAGTGACATCTACCAACCCTCTATAACGTTCAATATCGGTGTAAATATTTTGAATATGCTTTGATTGGTTATACTCAGACAGGGAGCTGTAATAAATTAAGCTTTCTTGGTATTTCTGACTCACTTCCATAAATAAATTCCGTGCCTTTTCGGTCGCCTCTAATTCATAATAAGCACCAATGTATGGCTCAAGCAGTGTATAAAACCCAAAGAGATCCACCGGCATTTTTGCCATCGCCAAATCCGCAATTTCCTCTGCTTTTTCCAGTTCCCCTTCTTGAATTAAAGTTTCAATCAATCGTGCTAAGTTTCCTCTGTAGGTCAAACTGTTTTTACGGGTTTCAATATCATGGTACATTGTTGGGTCGCCATTATTTCCCCAATCCCAATTGGTCACCATGTCGTACATTTTATCAGTATCAATACGCCCCATATCAAACGGGTTGTCTTTCGCAACCGCTGTTTTTATAGGAACTAACTTATAGACCAAGCCATCGAGTTGCAAATAGTCTTTCATCCAAATATAATCGTCGTCTCCAAAGGCACCTCCTGAAAAATAGATCGGACGCTCCCAATTGTTATTGGCAATAATGTCCAACATTAATAAACGGTTTTTATAAATCGCAGAATTTTTGATTCTAATATCGATATAAGGCACAATGGAAGCAGAATCTTTGGCTTTTACAATTCCATTTCTTAAGACGGACTCTGTGTCTACTGGAATTCTGATGTGTTCTGTAGGCAAGTAATTAGCATTCAAATCTTGCCTGCGTTGTCCACTAGTGTCATACCCCTGTTCGTCTAGGATGTGTTTGTATTTAGTGCGCGGGTCGTCACTCGTAATAAACCCTAAAACCTGATTAAGGCCTAATGTGTCTTCTGTCACTACTTCTTTAATGACATAATCTCTTGTGCCCCATTTATATTGATCGTGTGTCAAACTTGATGGAATGGGATCACTGTCATACGCTTTTCGTTTCATCTGATCAATGTACCAATCGACATTTAATAAGCTCGTACAAACAACGCGTACATCGCGACGAATGCCTTCAATTTCTTGGGCATACCAAAGTGGAAAGGTATCGTTGTCACCGATGGTAAAAAGGATGGCATTTGGATCACAAGATTCTAAATATTGCAGTGCCATGGCATTTGCAGTTTTTCTTTTAGAGCGGTCGTGATCGTCCCAATTTTGACTTATTAAGACTCCAGGAACAGCAATCAAACACACCAAACTTACGATGGGTGCTAACAAACTTGTTTTGGAATAAGTGCTTAATTTTTCATAAATAGCAAAGACTCCAAACCCGATCCAGAGTGCAAATACATAAAAAGAGCCCACCAACGAATAATCGCGCTCGCGGGGTTCAAACGGTCGCACATTGGTATAAACTTGTATGGCAATTCCTGTAAACAAGAAAAAGACCAGCATGGTCCAAAAGAGTTTTTTATCTCTATTAAAAAGAAAAAACAAACCAATCAACCCTAATAACAGCGGTAAAAAGTAGTAGGTATTTCGAGCTTTATTATTTAAAACATCGCTTGGAAGATTGTCTTGAGAAATGTCTAAAACGTAGGAGTCCACAGCCTCAATTCCACTGATCCAATTGCCGTGAAGGTCAAGCCGACCTTGAACATCATCTTGGCGTCCTGTAAAATTCCACATAAAGTAACGCCAATACATATATCCTATTTGATAATCAAAAAGGTAGTATATGTTCTGAAGTAGCGAAGGTTTTTGAATGTCAATATAACGTCCATATTTTTTCAGAAAGGCATGATAATCCTCATAATCAACATCCCCTTGGGCTACAGAATCCTTGAAGCTATTCACAACCGAACGTAAGTCGTTTTGCATTTGATACTCCGTTTTGATTGAAAACTCCAAAAACCCAGAATACATCATGTAATTTTCGGCATGCTCATCACTCCACATCCTCGGTAAAAAAGAAGCGTGTTCTGTGTTGTAGTTTTGCAATCCATCTTTATAATCGTTGACAATCACATATTTTTCAGCGACTTCATCTTTTTCGTATTTTGGCTTGTCATCGACATAAGGTTGGTTTTCGTCCAAACCAACATATTGATTTGTAAACTGAGGTCCATAAAACAAATGTGTTTTTGGGTACTGTTCTAAGTTGTAATAAGCGAGGAGTTCTCTGGCACTTGAGGGGTTGTTTTCATTCACCGTTACATTCGCATTCGCACGAATAGGAAGCATTAACCAGGATGAAAATCCGATGACTATAAATGTGATGCAAAGGAGTCCTGTGTTGAGGTGGATATACCCTTTTTTTCGGGTGTAATTGAGTCCCCAAAAAATGAATCCAACCAACAGAATAAATGCAATGATAGAACCTGAATTAAACGGCATTCCAACCGAGTTCACAAAAAAGATTTCTAAGGCACTGAAGTATCTAAGAATATTAGGAGCTAAGAGTTTAAAGACAAATAATAAAATGGCAACGCCAGCGATATTTGCCAAAATAAAATTCTTAATCGTAACCGTTTTGTAATTTTTAAAAAAGTAGATAAGACTGATTGCTGGAATGGTCAACAGTCCCATAAAGTGCACGCCAAACGACAAGCCAACCACAAAAGAAATAAGAATGAGCCATTTGTTGCCTCTTGGTGTAAACATCTCATTTTCCCAGCGCAACCCTAAATAAAATAAGACAGCCATGATTAATGTTGCCATGGCATAGACTTCGGTTTCAACGGCATTGAACCAAAAGGAATCCGTAAATGCAAAGGATAAACTCCCTACAAACGCAGCACCTAAAACAGCCATGTTTTGATCTTTTGAGGATTCGTTGTCATATTTAGCAACTTGTTTGATGAGCAATACAATGGACCAAAACATGAATAAAATAGTGAAGGCACTGGCGGTGGTGCTCATCATATTAATCATCAAACCTATTTGGCTTGGTTCAGAAGCAAAAATCGAAAAGAAGGCTCCCATCATTTGAAAAAATGGTGCTCCTGGGGGGTGTCCCACTTGCAACTTGGAAGAAGTCAATATATATTCTCCAGCATCCCAAAAACTAACCGTTGGTTCAACAGTGAGGCTGTAAGTAATGAACGCTATTAAAAACGCAAGCCATCCTAAGATGAGGTTCCATTTTTTAAAATTAAAATCTGCCATGCTGTAAAATTGAAGTTCGAAGCGAATTTAGCAATAATTATGCAAGGGCTAAAAACTTTTAAGTAAAGCTTAATAGTTTTTGGTCAAAACGAATGAAATACATCATTCAAAAAACACGCCATGTAGATACCGACCTGGCATGAGTGTGAATAATCCTGCAAGGAGGAGGCCGGTCCAATACAGTAATTTCATAGAGCGTTTATGTCTTTGTATATTTCCTTTTTTCACAGCAATTAAACTGCGAGGAACCGTCCAAATTGTTAGAAGGCTTAATAAATGAATCCATCCAAAATGATTCAGAAATGTGGGGCCTACATAGGCTTTCAAAAACAAGGAAACGATCGTCGAGAAAAAAATAAGAAGCATATATACAGAGCCAATTTTTTTATGTAAAACGCCACCTTTTCCTGATACCACGATGAGATAAAACCCTAGCGGAAGGCAAGGCGCGATGGTGTATAAATGCAAGTCTCTTATAAACTCATACATACTTAAAGCTTTAAATCTTGATAATTTTTTAAATTTGTGAAATGATCCTCAAACGCTTTGATGCCTGCTTTTGTGATGGAACAACTTGTTTTTGGATAGTTGTTTTCAAAACTTTTGTGGATGGAAATATAGCCGCTTTCTTTTAATTTTTTTAGCTGTATGCTCAGATTTCCCTGCGTGGTTTCCGTAATTTTTTTTAAATAATTAAAATCACAATTCTCCACTTTAGCCAACACAGCCACAATCATCAGACGTGTTGGGTTTACCAATAATTTATCTAAGGGTCTAAACATTTGATTTGCTGTAATAAAGCACAATTCCAGGAACAAGCAGCCCTAAAATAGAGGCGATGCCATTAATAAACAACCAAGAATTATTTGGAGTATAAACACATACCATACTGCAAATAATAACAGAGATGCCTCCAAAAGAGATCGGTTTGAAGCGAATTAAAAGTCCCGTTATAAGAATCATCACTCCTAGTAAGAATAAAATAGACTCGGTTGGATTTTGGTTTTTTTGTGCTGAAATAAATATTAAAAGAATCCAAGAGAAGTTAAATACTCCCCAAATTATTTTTAATACACGCCCCATATGGGTTTCATAGCCCGTTTGTTTGCGTTTTTTAATATTATAAAGAACTGTAACGACCATTCCAAGCGCTGGAATTAACACCCAATAGAGTAGGTTTGAGTAGTTTGTTTGCTGAACAATTTCAGGGAAACTGTAATGAAAAAAGCTTAAGACTGCAATTAATGCACCCCAGAAAATAAAGTTGGGAGCACTCGATTTTAAATTTTCTTTTGTTTTATTAATGGTGTCATTAATAAGCTGAATTTGTTCTTGTGTTTGCATGATTATAAGATTTAGAATAGCAAATGTAAACTAGTTTATATTATAAACCAAAAAATCAACAAGAAATAAATTTAAAAATGTTTGCCTAAACAAAACTTTATTATAAATTTGCAGCCTCATTAAGAGATTGGCCCATGGTGTAACTGGCAACACGTTGGTTTTTGGTACCGAAGAGTCTAGGTTCGAGCCCTAGTGGGCCAACTAAAACAAGTGTAAACACTTGTTAAATTCAATTTTTATGTCGTATATTTGCCGCATAGAATGATAAATGAAAAAGCGAGGGGACATAAAGTCCCCTCTTTTTATACCAGATGTTTAGAGATATAGTAAAAGAATTATTAGAGGATTGCCTTGCACAAAGACAGGATTTGTTTTTGATTGATTTCGAAATCTTAGAAGGCAATAAAATTAGAATCGTAATTGACGGGGACAAAGGGGTCCTTGTAGAAGACTGTATGTTTGTCAGTCGCGGTATCGAACACAATATAGACAGGGAAGAGCACGATTTTGCATTGGAAGTATCATCGTCTGGAGCCACCACTCCATTGACACACCCGCGTCAATTTCAAAAACACATCGGCAGAACATTAGAAGTCAGGGCTACAGAAAATCAAAAAATTGAAGCTGTCCTTACCGCCGCCAACAAAGAAGATATTGTACTTGAATGGAAAGCAAGAGAACCAAAGCCGATCGGAAAAGGAAAGGTCACCGTTCAGAAAAAAGCAACCCTTCTGTACACAGATATAAGTGAAGCAAAAGTGAAAATATTATTTTAATACAAGACTAAAATTATGGAAAATTTAGCGTTAATTGATTCGTTTTCAGAATTCAAAGATGAAAAGCTAATTGATAGAGTTACCTTAATGTCAATCTTAGAAGATGTGTTTAGAAATACATTAAAAAAGAAGTTTGGAGATGATGATAACTTTGATATCATTATCAATCCCGATAAAGGCGATTTAGAAATATGGAGAAATAGAGTCGTTGTAGCAGATGGTGAGGTTGAAGAAGAAAACCAAGAAATCTCTTTAACAGATGCTCAAAAAATCGAACCAGATTTTGAAGTTGGTGAAGATGTATCTGAAGAAGTGAAGCTGGTTGACTTAGGACGTCGTTCTATTTTAGCACTGCGTCAGAATTTAATTTCTAAAATTCATGAGCACGATAACACAAATATCTACAAGCACTTTAAAGACTTAGTAGGTGAAATATACACAGCTGAGGTTCATCACATTCGCCACCGAGCGGTGATTTTATTGGATGACGATGGCAATGAATTGATCCTTCCAAAAGACAAACAAATTCCTTCTGATTTTTTCAGAAAAGGAGAAAATGTAAGAGGTATCATTGAAAGTGTTGATTTAAAAGGAAACAAACCGTCTATTGTATTATCAAGAACAGCCCCTGTTTTTCTTGAAAAATTATTTGAACAAGAAATTCCAGAAGTTTTTGACGGTTTAATATCTGTTAAAAATGTTGTAAGAATTCCAGGAGAAAAAGCCAAAGTAGCGGTTGATTCTTATGACGATCGAATAGATCCTGTAGGAGCTTGTGTTGGAATGAAAGGTTCTAGAATCCACGGAATTGTTCGTGAACTAGGAAATGAAAACATTGATGTGATCAATTATACAACCAACTTGCAACTTTATATCACAAGAGCGTTGAGTCCAGCAAGAGTGACATCGATCAAAATAAACGAAGAAACCAAGCGTGCTGAGGTTATTTTAAAACCTGAAGAAGTGAGTAAAGCGATTGGTAGAGGTGGTCACAACATTCGTTTGGCCGGTCGTTTGACAGGCTATGAAATTGATGTATTTAGAGAAGGTGTAGAAGAGGATGTAGAGCTTTCTGAATTCTCTGATGAAATCGAAGCATGGATCATTGCTGAATTTGCAAAAGCAGGTTTAGACACTGCAAAAAGTATCCTTGAACAAGAGATTGTAGATCTTGTAAAGCGTACCGATTTAGAGTTAGAAACCATCGAAGATGTAGTTCGTATTTTGAAAGAAGAGTTTGAAGAGTAAAATTTTAATTATATTGGTAGCCTGTAAGACCGGATTACCACACGATTACGCGTAAGAAATACTGTTAAAAAATATCAAAGGCAATTTATGGCTGAAATTATTAGATTAAATAAAGTGTTAAGGGAATTGAATATTTCTCTCGATCGAGCGGTCGATTTTTTGGAAACAAAAAACGTTGAAATAGAAAAACGCCCTACGACCAAAATCACTTCGGAAGTGTACGATCTTCTTGCAGGAGAGTTTCAAACGGATGCAAATAAGAAAGTCGCTTCTAAAGAAGTTGGTGAAGCTAAGCTAAAAGAAAAAGAAGCCTTACGTGTTCAACGTGAACAAGAAATAGAGCTGAAACTTCAAAAAGCCGAAGCCGCTAAAACAGTTTTTAAAGCCAAACAGGTCCTTCAAGGTCCCAAAAAAGTCGGTAAAATCGATTTAGATGGCTCTAAAAAAGCAGCTGAAAAACAGCCTGAAGCCGTAAAGCCTGCAGTTGCTCCAAAAGAAGTAGTCCCTAAAGTAGAGGTTGCCGCTCCCAAAGCAGCGCCAACACCAAAAGAAGCAGCAGCGCCTAAAGTAGAGGTTGCCACTCCAAAAGCCGCACCCACTCCAAAAGTAGTGCCAGCTCCAAAAGAAGCAGCAACGCCTAAGGTTGAGTCCACACCAAAAGTAAAGCCTGCTACAAAAACAGCACCCGCTCCTTTACCAGTCGCAGATAAAAAAGAAACACCAGTTGTTTCAACAACTACTGAGACAACACCTCCAGCAACACCAGTTGCGCCAGCAGCTACCGCTAATGAGGAACCAATAGCCTCAGGAGAACAAAAAGTTGAAACCACCAATTATCAAAAACTTTCAGGGCCAAAATCTACTGGACAAAAGATAGATTTAACCCAATTTAATAAACCCAAAAAAGCGAAGCCAGTTACACCAGCAGCTGGAACCAATTCTGCCGATGCCAGAAAAAAACGTCGTAGAATAAGTAAAGTTGGAAGCAATCCTTCGCAGCCTAGAGGAAACTTTAGAAACCGACCGCCACAAGCTAGAACGCAAGTTCCAAAAGTAGAGCCAACAGCGGAAGAAGTACAAAAGCAGGTAAGAGAAACCCTTGAAAAATTACAAGGGAAATCAAACAAAGGTAAAAAAGGTGCGAAGTACAGAAAAGACAAAAGAGATCAGCACCGTCAACAAACTGAAAAAGATCAAGAACAACAAGAACTAGAAAATAAAGTAGTTAAAGTTACTGAATTTGTAACCGCAAGCGAAGTCGCTACCATGATGGATGTTTCGGTGACTCAAATTATTTCTGCCTGTATGTCTCTTGGAATGATGGTGACCATGAATCAGCGATTAGATGCTGAAACTTTAACCATTGTTGCTGAAGAATTTGGATTTACGGTTGAATTTGTAACCGCTGATATTGACGAAGCAATTGAAATCGTAGTAGATACTGCCGAAGATTTAGAAACACGAGCTCCGATCGTAACGGTCATGGGACATGTCGATCACGGTAAAACATCTTTACTAGATTATATACGGGAAGAAAATGTAATTGCAGGTGAATCTGGAGGCATCACCCAACATATTGGAGCTTACGGAGTGACCCTTGGAACAGGACAAAAAATAGCCTTTTTAGATACACCCGGTCACGAGGCCTTTACGGCGATGCGTGCACGTGGTGCGCAAGTCACGGATATTGCTATTATCGTCATTGCAGCGGATGATGATATCATGCCTCAAACAAAAGAAGCCATTGCCCATGCACAAGCAGCAGGCGTACCAATCATCTTTGCAATTAATAAAATAGACAGACCAGCGGCAAATCCTGAAAAAATTAAGGAAGCCTTGGCCAATATGAATTTATTAGTAGAAGACTGGGGAGGGAAAATCCAATCGCATGATGTTTCTGCATTAAAAGGAGACGGTGTCAAAGAATTATTAGAAAAAGTATTGCTAGAAGCTGAATTATTAGAGCTGCAAGCAAATCCAAATAAACCCGCTTTAGGAACCGTAGTTGAAGCCTTTTTAGATAAAGGTCGTGGGTATGTTTCTACCATCTTAGTACAAGCAGGAACGCTGAAAATTGGCGATTATGTCTTGGCAGGAAAAAACAGTGGTAAAGTTAGAGCCATGCATGACGAACGCGGAAACGACTTGCTTGTTGCAGGACCTTCAACGCCCATCTCTATTTTAGGATTGGACGGCGCACCTCAGGCAGGAGATAAATTTACCGTCTTTAAAGATGAGCGTGAAGCGAAGCAAATTGCTGCCAAACGTACACAACTACAACGTGAGCAATCTGTAAGAACACAACGTCATATTACGCTTGATGAAATTGGAAGACGTATTGCTTTAGGTGACTTTAAGGAATTAAACATCATCTTGAAAGGAGATGTTGATGGATCCGTTGAAGCCCTAACAGATTCGTTCCAGAAATTATCGACCGAAGAAATTCAGGTGAATATTATTCATAAAGGAGTTGGAGCCATTACAGAAAGTGATGTGTTACTTGCAACAGCATCCGATGCGATTATTATCGGATTTAATGTGCGACCAATGGGGAATGCCCGTCAAATTGCTGATAAGGAAGAAATCGACATCCGAATGTACTCTATTATTTACGATGCGATTAACGATCTTAAAGACGCGATGGAAGGCATGTTGTCTCCTGAGTTTAAAGAAGAAATTACAGGAACCGCAGAAATTAGAGAAACCTTTAAAATCTCTAAAATCGGAACGATTGCAGGATGTATGGTTACCAATGGTAAAATATACAGAAGCGCTGGAATTCGATTGATCAGAGAAGGTGTGGTAGTATATACAGGTGAATTAAGCTCTTTAAAACGTTTCAAAGACGATGCGAAAGAAGTTGCTAAAGGATACGACTGTGGTATGCAAGTGAAAAACTACAACGATATCCGCGAAGGTGATATTCTTGAAGCCTTCCGTGAGGTAGAGGTTAAGAAAACACTTAAATAAAACAGTATTTAGTTTATATATACATAAATTTTTAAAAACCGTATGTCCAAAAGGCATGCGGTTTTTTGTATTCAACATACTGATTTTGTTCACCATTTTATAGAATTCAAGCATTATACAAAATTGTAATGCAATACAATTATTATTTTATAATTTAAAAGACCCTCCATTGTTTTAATTAGTTTACGTATATTTGAGTTACCAATTTAATTTATAGGATGAAAAAATCAATTGTAACGTTACTACTGTTTTGCTGTTTTATTTTTAGTGAATCCGCCAATGCTCAAGACCCTTTTATTGGAGAAATCAGAATGTTTGCAGGAAATTTTGCACCACGAGGTTGGGCAAAATGCGAAGGTCAATTACTGGCGATTTCCAGTAATACGGCATTATTTTCAATACTAGGAACTATGTATGGCGGCGATGGCAGCTCTACTTTTGGGTTGCCAGACTTAAGAGGTCGGGTGCCCATGCATTATGGATCTGGACCTGGGTTATCTTCATATACACAGGCACAATCCGGGGGAGCGGAAACAAATTTGCTAGTGGTCGCTAATTTACCTTCTCATAATCATTCCATCAATGCGGTTACTGCAGACGGCAATACATCCGTCCCAGGTGGCAATTTGCCAGCAGGCACCAAACTACTGGACAAGGAATACTCCGATGCCACAGCCACAACGACTATGAATTCTGCAATGGTAAGCAACACAGGTGGAGGACAAGCTGTTAATAATATGCAACCCTATCTTACAGTTACTTATATTATTGCTACCCAAGGCATTTATCCACCAAGAGATTAAAGACAGATGAAATTACTTATTCAATTCTTTATTTTTACAAGTATCAGTTTCAATGGCTTTGCTCAAATCACGCTCAATGCTTGTCAAGAGTTGTTCGATGATCAAGAATTTATATTCACACAAACGGGTTCCGACGATACGGGGAGAGCTATTTTTGAAACCACACCAATCACAGGCGATCAGCCTTGTAGCGGCATTGGAGTCTGTGAATTTCAAATCGCTTATAATGATACGGATAGTCGATGGGAACTCCGAGCAGATGATGGCAATGGTGATTTTTCTGAAACCTATTTAATTTATTATAATACTGCGCAATCAACACCAAATCCCCCAGATGCAACCTTGGGTGTTTGGGTTGAGAATTCAACGACAGACACTTCGCTTTGTGGAGGGGATGGCGATTCAACTATTGAAACACTCACTGGCGATGTTCAAAGTGAAGTATTGGGCAATTTCAAAGAAGAATTTGCGGATGTATTTAAACTATTTCCCAATCCAAGTTCACGTCAAATTACCATTGAATCGGTTTATGAAGTTTCCAATATTCAGCTCTTTGACCTTAGAGGAAAATCAGTACTAAGTGCTTCAAAAATTGACCAAAATAGCATCGATGTTCGCCCGCTTCAAACGGGTTTTTACATTGCTAAATTTGAAATCAACGACCAGCAATATGTTAGAAAAATTGTGGTTCAATAAAATGCTGTAAATTTTTTTAAGGTTTAAGAGAAAATGCATTTGGAAACTTTTTTCTCACAACAATCAGTTCTCGATCTGCCTCCAGTTGTGTTCTAAATTTTCCAACCCAAATTTTATAGTTGGGAGTTTCGTATTTCATTTCTACAGTTTGTTTTGGAAAATCAGTTTTAAAACTTTCTAAGGCTGTTTCTGCGCCAAGTCGGTTTCCACTATAAATTTGAATTTTTATATATGTTTGGTCTTTATTCAGTTCTTTTTTAAGCGTCAGCACCCGATCAATTTCCAAGCTTTTCTCAATGCTTACGACGCCTTCTTGAGCCAAAACGGTGCCTGAAAATAAGACACTTATAACAATTAATTTCCAATTAAATAAGTTCATAGTATAGTATTGCTTCTACAAATGTAAACGAATAAAATTAAAAGTTATAAAAAATACTTATTTAGAACGTTTATAAATTAGAAATTTACGCATATCTAACATTTCAAAAACGGACATTAAATGTTACTTTTGCGGAAGATTTTTATAAACGAATATTGCCTATTTGCATGATAAAATCGAATCAAAGTTTAGAAATGACTTCTATCAACGCTATGAAACAGGGATTTAACTTTTACACGCTTTCGAAAATACTATTCTCGGGGCTTTTATTTTTCTCAATTACATTCACATCGCTATACGCTCAAGATGGAGATCCTGTTAAGGGGAAATCTTTATTTAACGCCAACTGTGCCGCTTGTCATCAGTTAGACAAGAAAATGACCGGGCCTGCGCTTCGAAATGTCGAAACACGACTCAGTGAAGAGGAAGGTTTGGACAGAGTCTGGCTCAACGCTTGGATTCGCAACAGTTCAGCCTTAATCAAGTCTGGAGATGCGTATGCAAACAAAATTTACGCTGAATACAACGGATCTGCAATGACTGCTTTTCCAGGGTTTTCAGATGATGATATCACAAACATCTTAGCCTATACGGCTCAAGAAAAAGCAACTCCTGTAGCTGCTGTTGCAACTGCTGTGCAAGGTGGGCAAGCTGAAGGCGGTGTTTCTCAAGAACTTGTTTTAGCGGCTCTCGCCATTCTTTTTGGATTGCTAGCTTTAGGATTGTTTTTAGTAAACAACACATTACGTCGTTTCGCTTCTGCAAACAATGTTGAAATTGCTGAAGCGGTTAAGAAAAAATCACTTTGGAAAGCCTTTATTCAAAACCAATTTTTAATGTTGGTTGTGGCGATCTTCTTCTTGTTATCAAGTGCCTATTTTGTATATGGCTACTTTATGCAGGTGGGTGTTGACCAAGGATACCAACCGATTCAACCGATACATTACTCTCATAAAATTCACGCCGGTGACAATGGAATTGATTGTAAATACTGTCACTCTTCTGCACGTGTGAGTAAGCACTCTGGAATTCCAGCGCTGAATGTGTGTATGAACTGTCACAAGTCTATTTACGAAGTGTCACCAGAAACGGCAACGGACGAGTACACGAAAGAATTTTATGACGGAGAAATCAAAAAATTATACGATGCTGTAGGTTGGGATGATGCCGAACAGAAATATACAGGAAACACGAAACCAGTCAAATGGGTGCGTATTCACAACCTGCCTGATTTCGCCTATTTCAATCACTCGCAACACGTTGTGGTGGCTGGATTGGAATGTCAAACATGTCACGGACCTGTAGAAGAAATGGAAATTATGTATCAGTTCTCTCCATTAACGATGGGCTGGTGTATCAATTGTCACAGAGAAACAAATGTAAAAGTTCAAGACAACGGCTATTATGATAAAATCCACGAAGCACTCACCAAGAAATACGGTGTAGAGCAATTGACCGCAGCCCAAATGGGTGGTTTAGAATGTGGAAAATGTCATTATTAGAAATTAAATAAAACGATCAACAAGTAACATTAGATATATGTCATCAAATAAGAAATACTGGAAAAGTGTTGAGGAGCTAAATCCGAGTCATAGCTCCGCTGTTGAGACGCTTAAACAAAAGGAATTTACACAAGAAATTCCTGTAGATGAATTTCTAGGCGATAAAGAAACCCTAGAGTCATCGAGTACAACGCGTCGTGATTTCTTAAAATATGTAGGGTTCAGTACTGCTGCAGCATCTTTAGCAGCCTGTGAAGGACCGGTCATCAAATCAATTCCTTACGTGGTTCAGCCAGAACAAATTATCCCTGGTGTTGCAAATTATTATGCAACGGCCATTGCTAATGGATATGATTTTGCAAGTGTTTTAATTAAAACCAGAGAAGGCCGTCCTATCAAGGTCGAGTCTAACAGTCTTGCAAAAGCAAACGGTGGGATCAACGCCAGAGTGCAAGCTTCTGTATTAGATTTATATGATAACCAAAGAGTTGTAGGCCCACAAAAAGAGGGTCAAGAAACGAGTTGGGGAGAGTTGACAGCAGAAGTGGCTCAAAAATTAGAAGCATTAAAAGGATCGGATAAATCAATTGTGTTATTAACACAAACCTTTGCAAGCCCATCGACTTCAAAATTGATCTCTGATTTTAAACAAAAATATGGGAATGTAAGCCACGTCGTTTATGATGCGATATCAGAATCGGCTGCCGCAGATGCGTTCCAAAACAAATATGGCTCAAGAGGATTGGCTAATTACGATTTTTCAAAAGCCCAAACCATTGTATCTATAGGCGCTGACTTTTTAGGCGACTGGCAAGGGGGTGGTTTTGATGCTGCTTATGCACAAGGACGTATTCCTAAAAACGGAAAAATGTCGCGTCATATTCAGTTTGAAGCAAACATGAGCTTATCAGGAGCAAATGCTGATAAACGTGTCGCAATCAAACCGTCTCAACAAAAAGTAGCCCTTGCAAAACTTTACGGAAAATTATTTGGAACCGCAGTTGGAGGCGATCTTCCAGCACACTTAGAAACGGCTGTAAACAATGCAGCTTCTGAATTATTGAAAGCAGGTTCTAACGCAGTTGTACTTTCAGGAATTCAAGACGTCAATGCACAAAACATTGTGTTGGCCATCAACGAAAAACTTAACAGTAAAGCGTTTGATCCTAACAATCCAATCTTAACCCGTCAAGGGAATGATAAAGCGGTTGCTCAATTAGTAACAGATATGAATGCGGGCACTGTAGGTGCTGTCATCATGGCCGGTGTGAACCCAGCGTACACACTTCCAAATGCTTCTGCATTTGTAGAAGGATTAAAACAAACAGAATTATCAGTAGCCTTCACCATGAAAAATGATGAAACAGCTTCTGTATCACAATATGTTGCTGCTACTTCTCATTATTTAGAATCGTGGGGCGATTTAGAAACTAAAAAAGGACATTACGGGCTCATGCAGCCAACCATTCGTCCTTTATTTGACACCAAACAATTTCAAGACCTATTATTAGAATTGGTGGGGACTTCAGGGTCTTACCACGATTTTGTAAAGTCCTATTGGAACAGCAATGTATTAAAAGGGGCTTCTTGGAATGACAGTTTACACGATGGTGTGTATGTTTCATCAAACTCTGCAACGGTAGAAACTGCAGATGCTTTTGATAGCAGTACAATTTCAGGATTAGGAGCTGCAGTCACTGCACTTGCTGCAACATCCACTTCTGGTATGGAGCTGACGCTGTATCCAAAAACAGGAATGGGAGATGGTCAACAAGCCAACAACCCTTGGTTACAAGAATTTCCAGATCCATTGACAAGAACGACTTGGGATAACTACTTAACAGTATCTGAATTTGATGGTAAAGCATTAGGATTCTTTTTAGAAACAAGTACTTTTTTCAGTGAAAACAGTCATGATGCCGATGGTGGATTGAACGGGAAATATGCAAACGTCACCGTAAATGGTGTCACTGTAAAAGTTCCGGTGATCATTCAACCAGGACAAGCAAGAGGTACGGTAGGAATGTCCTTTGGATATGGTCGAACCGAAGGTCTCAAAACAGAAATGCAAACAGGTGTCAACGCCTATCCTTTATATAACGATTTTAACACCGTACAAACCGCTACTGTAGAGTTAACGGATGGGAAGCATGAATTTGCTTGTGTTCAGTTGCACAATACATTAATGGGTAGAGGAGATATCATCAAAGAAACGACTTTGGAGATATTCAATACTGAATCTGCTGCGGATTGGAACCCAATGACTATGGTGTCATTGAACCATGAAGAAACACCAGTTGATTCTCCAGATGTAGATTTATGGGATGAATTTGACCGTTCGATTGGACATCATTTCAACCTGTCAATTGACTTAAACTCCTGTACAGGATGTGGAGCTTGTGTGATTGCATGTCATGCAGAAAACAACGTTCCAGTTGTAGGAAAAGAAGAAATTCGTAGAAGTCGCGATATGCACTGGCTACGTATTGATAGATATTATTCTTCAGATGATACGTTTGAAGGTGATAACACCACCAAAGATGATATTCAAGGTTTAGGAAGTTCATTAAGTACTTTTGGAGAGATGGAAATTCCATCTGAAAACCCACAAGTTGCTTTCCAACCAATCATGTGTCAGCACTGTAACCATGCACCCTGTGAAACGGTTTGTCCAGTAGCAGCCTCCTCTCACGGTCGTCAAGGTCAGAATCACATGGCTTATAACAGATGTGTTGGAACGCGTTATTGCGCTAACAACTGTCCTTATAAAGTACGTCGATTCAACTGGTTCTTATACAATGAGAACGATGAATTTGATTACCACATGAATAACGACTTAGGTCGTATGGTCATCAATCCAGACGTAACAGTACGTTCTAGAGGTGTGATGGAAAAATGTTCGATGTGTATTCAAATGACACAGAAAACAATTTTGGACGCGAAACGCGACGGAAGAGAAGTCAATCCAGATGAGTTCAAAACCGCTTGTTCGTCTGCATGTGACTCAGGCGCCATTGCGTTTGGAGATATAAATAATAAGAAAAGTGCGATTACCGAACTTAAAGATGATGAGCGTGCTTATCATTTATTAGATCACGTTGGTACAAAACCAAACGTCGTCTATCAAGTTAAAGTAAGAAACACAAACGAAGCATAAATAATAAGAAATAATATAAAAGGATTATGGCGTCTCATTACGAAGCACCTATCAGAAGACCATTAGTTACTGGGGAAAAATCATATCATGATGTAACCTTGGACGTTGTTGCACCTGTTGAAGGAAAAGCAAACAAACTATGGTGGATAGTATTTTCTATTGCACTTGCAGCTTTTAGCTGGGGAATAGGGTGTATGATTTATACCGTCTCTACGGGGATTGGTACTTGGGGTCTCAACAAAACCGTTGGTTGGGCTTGGGATATTACGAACTTCGTTTGGTGGGTTGGTATTGGACATGCAGGTACCCTGATTTCAGCAGTACTCTTATTATTCAGACAGAAATGGCGTATGGCAATTAACCGTTCTGCGGAAGCCATGACTATTTTCTCTGTAATTCAAGCAGGATTGTTTCCAATTATTCACATGGGTCGTCCATGGTTAGCATACTGGGTATTGCCTATTCCAAATCAATTTGGGTCGTTATGGGTCAACTTTAACTCGCCTTTATTGTGGGATGTATTTGCAATTTCTACATATCTATCTGTATCACTTGTATTCTGGTGGACAGGATTATTACCAGATTTCGCAATGATTCGAGATCGTGCGGTAAGACCTTTCCAAAAGAAAATCTATTCATTATTAAGCTTTGGATGGAGTGGACGTGCAAAAGACTGGCAACGTTTTGAAGAAGTATCTTTGGTACTTGCAGGACTTGCAACCCCTTTAGTATTATCCGTACACACCATTGTATCTTTTGATTTCGCAACCTCGGTGATTCCGGGATGGCATACAACTATTTTTCCACCCTACTTTGTAGCAGGTGCAATTTTCTCTGGCTTCGCCATGGTAAATACCTTATTGATCATCATGCGTAAAGTATGTAGTCTTGAAGATTACATTACTGTTCAACATATCGAATTGATGAACATCGTCATCATGATTACGGGATCCATTGTTGGGGTTGCGTATATGACGGAATTATTTATCGCTTGGTATTCAGGAGTTGAATACGAACAATATGCATTCTTAAACAGAGCAACAGGACCTTATGCTTGGGCCTACTGGGCAATGATGTCATGTAATGTATTTTCGCCACAATTTATGTGGTTCAAAAGACTTAGAACAAGTATCATGTTCTCATTCTTTATCTCCATTGTCGTAAACATTGGAATGTGGTTTGAACGTTTTGTGATTATTGTAACCTCTCTTCACAGAGATTACTTACCATCTTCATGGACCATGTTCTCACCAACGTTTGTAGATATCGGAATTTTCATCGGAACCATTGGATTCTTCTTTGTATTATTCTTATTGTACGCTCGAACGTTCCCAGTGATTGCACAAGCTGAAGTCAAAACAATATTAAAGTCTTCAGGACAACGTTATAAAAACATTAGAGAAGCAGGTGGTAGCCTAGTCGGTACAGGTTCAGATGAACGTACAGATGCTATGACAAAACCAGCCCAAACACCTAAAAAAGAAAAAGAGTAGCCTATGGGATCTTCAAAAGTTATTCACGCACTATATACAGATGATGATGTATTATTATCTGCAGTCAAGTCCGTACGTTCCGAAAAGCATCATATCGAGGAGATATTCACGCCTTTCCCAGTACACGGATTAGACAAAGCAATGGGATTAGAACCCACTCGTATTGCCATCGCTGCCTTTATGTATGGCTGTGTTGGTTTGATTGTAGCGACTGTCATGATGAATTACATCATGATCGAAGACTGGCCTCAAAACATTGGTGGAAAACCGAGTTTTAGCTATATCGAAAACATGCCGGCATTCGTGCCAATTATGTTTGAGTTAACCGTCTTTTTTGCGGCTCACTTAATGGTGATTACCTTTTACCTAAGAAGTAGAATGTGGCCATTTAAAAATGCAGAAAACCCGGATCCAAGAACAACAGATGACCATTTTTTAATGGAAATCTCTGTTCATGATAATGAAAATGAATTAAAAACCTTGCTGACCCAAACAGGAGCAGTAGAGGTTCATATCGTTGAAAAAGAAGCACATTAGTATTATGAAAAGTGTATCAAAAATAATCGTCTTAGCATTGGTCCTTGTCACTGTTTTTTCATGTCAAAATGATAACAGTCCAAACTACCAATACTTCCCAAACATGTATGCACCTATAGGCTATGAAGCTTATGGCGAGTACGATGTTTTTCCAAACTCCCAAGAGGCATTATTGCCTGTTGAAGGAACGATCTCTAGAGGTCATTCTTTATATGAATTTGAAAACAGTAACGAAGGTTATGCAGCAGCGCTTTCAGATTTAAAATCTCCCATAGCATCTGCTGAATTAGACGCTAAAAGAGGAAAAGAGCTGTATGAGATTTACTGTGGTATTTGTCATGGAAACAAAGGCGCTGGTCAAGGAAAGCTTGTGAAAAGAGAAAAAATTCTTGGAGTTCCAAGTTATGCAGATAGAGCCATTACTGAAGGAAGTATTTACCACGTTATCTATTACGGTAAAAACACTATGGGATCTTACGCAAATTTATTGAATGAGGAAGAACGTTGGCAAGTGACTGCTTACGTAGAAACCCTTAGAGCAGAATTAAAAAAATAAGAAAAGTAAAACATTTATATCAACATGTACACGTTTTCAAAAAGACTTAAAATTGTTTCCCTCGCACTGTTTGTCATTGGTGCAATAGGATGGGGCACAAGCTATGTAGCAACACACGGGCTCACCCTCGATGATGTTAAAGTACTATTAGCAGAAGAAAATTCGCACCATGGAGCAGACGCTTCTCATGGCGAAGAAACGACAGAAGCAATGCATCATGACGTTCAAACAGACGCGGAGGCGCATGCTGCAATGATGCATTCCACACACGATTCTGACACGCATGCAGAAGATGCACACGGATCGGAAGCGCACAATGATGATGCGCACGCAGAGCATGTATTGCACCAAATGCACAACAGACCTTATGCAGCTTTATATGTAGCAGCATTCTTCTTTTTTATGATATCCTTAGGGGTACTTGCGTTTTACGGTATTCAATATGCAGCACAAGCAGGGTGGTCACCAGTACTATTTAGAGTCATGGAAGCCATTACGTATTACGTATTACCTGGAGGTTTAATTGTTTTATGTATCGCATTATGGGCAGATCATCACATCTTTATATGGATGGATCCAGAAGTCGTTGCACATGACGCACTGATTCAAGCAAAAGCAGGTTGGTTAGATAAAACATGGTTTGCAGTAAGAGGATTGATCTTTATCACAGGATGGAGTTTATACCGTTATTTCTCACGTAAATTCTCACTAGCACAAGATCAAGCAGATATAAATGACAACAGTTTCTTTAAAAAGAACTTTAGAATTTCAGCAGCATTCTTAGTATTTTACATCTACACAGAATCCATGATGTCTTGGGATTGGATCATGAGTGTTGACCCACACTGGTTCAGTACCTTATTTGGATGGTATGTATTTGCAAGTATGTTTGTCAGTGGAATCACAGTAATTGCATTGATTACAATTTATCTAAAATCTAAAGGATTGATGGAGTTTGTAAACGACAGTCATTTACATGATTTGGCAAAATTTATGTTTGCGATTAGTGTGTTCTGGACCTATTTATGGTTCTCACAATTCATGCTTATCTGGTATGCAAACATTCCTGAAGAGGTCACCTATTTTGTAACCCGTATTGAAGACTACAACTTACCATTCTTTGGAATGATTATATTAAACTTTATTTTCCCATTCCTAGTACTCATGAACAGCGATTACAAGCGTGTGCCATGGTTTATAGTAATGGCAGGTATTGTGATTTTATTCGGTCATTATATAGATATTTTCAATATGATTATGCCGGCAACAGTAGGAGACCGATGGTTTATTGGGGTTCCTGAAATTAGTGCCATAGTATTGTTCTTAGGATTATTCTTATTCATTGTTTTTTATGCGCTTTCAAAAGCACCATTATTAGCAAAAGGAAATCCTTTTATCAAGGAAAGCGAACACTTTCATTATTAATTAAAATTTAAAAAGACAACATATAACGATGACTGGCTTATTAACAATATTAATTTTATTAGGGATCACAATTGCAATTTGGCAAATGGTCAAAATCTTTGATTTAGCACAAGTAAATAAAGATATAACTCAAGTTGCAAACGACGGTGACAACAAAACGCAAGGATACCTTATGTTGGGCTTTTTAGGCTTTATATACGGAATCACAATTGTGTCATTTGTACTTTGGGGCGATTTACCATTAACCTCTAATTCGGCATCTGAACACGGCCCTGAAATTGACCGATTAATGATCATTTCGATGGCAGTGATTTTTGTCGTGCAAACGATTACACAGTTTTTATTACACTACTTCGCTTTTAAATATAAAGGTGAAAAAGGACGTAAAGCATTATTTTATGCAGACAATGACAAGCTAGAGTTTCTCTGGACTATCATCCCTGTCATTGTATTAGCAGGACTTATCATGTATGGGTTGTTCACATGGACAGACATCATGTATGTTGACGAAGACGAGGATCCATTGGTCATTGAGTTATACGCTCAACAATTCAACTGGAAAGCACGCTATGCTGGTGAAGACAATGTTTTAGGAAAAGCCAATGTGCGACTCATTAATCTTGACAACGCCAATATTTTAGGTTTAGATGAAGCAGATCCAAATGCGCAAGACGATGTCATTACCACTGAATTGCACCTTCCTGTAGGCGTACCAGTATTATTCAAAATGCGTTCACAAGATGTGTTACACTCCGCCTATATGCCTCACTTTAGAGCACAAATGAATTGTGTTCCTGGAATGATTACACAGTTTGCATTCACTCCAACCGTAACCACGGAAGAAATGCGATTGAATCCTGACATCTATGAAAAAGTAAGAAACATCAATAAAATCAGAGTTAATAAAAGTAAAAAACTACAAGCAAAAGGCGAAGAACCTTTAGATAGCTATGAGTTTGACTACCTATTACTTTGTAATAAAATATGTGGAAAATCACACTATAACATGCAAATGAAAATCATTGTAGAATCGGAAGAAGACTACAAGGCATGGTTACAAGAGCAAAAATTATTCAAGAACTCCCTAGTTCAAAATTAAAAAATTAAAGAAATAACAACATAAGATTATGTCAGCACAGGTAGATACTCACGCACACCAAGACGATCACGGACATCATCCCAAAGAAACTTTTATAACAAAGTATATCTTTTGTCAAGATCACAAGATGATCGCTAAACAGTATTTGATTACGGGGCTTATTATGGGTATTATTGGGGTATTAATGTCTCTTTTAATGCGTATGCAAATCGCATGGCCTACAGAGCCAAATGTAATTTTTGAAGCTCTTTTAGGCAAATGGGCACCAGGAGGTGTGATGGATGCAGATATCTATCTAGCCTTAGTCACCATTCATGGAACCATCATGGTATTCTTTGTATTAACGGCTGGCTTGAGTGGAACCTTTAGTAACTTATTAATTCCTTTGCAAATTGGAGCACGAGATATGGCCTCTGGATTTCTTAATATGATTTCTTACTGGTTATTCTTTTTGTCTAGTGTGATTATGGTTGCTTCCTTTTTTGTAGAAGCAGGGCCCGCAGCAGCAGGTTGGACAATTTACCCTCCATTAAGCGCATTGCCTATGGCACAAGGTGGATCAGGTGCAGGAATGACTTTGTGGTTAGTATCCATGGCAATCTTTATCGCCTCCTCTTTATTAGGATCTTTAAATTACATCGTAACTGTTTTAAACCTCAGAACAAAAGGAATGTCAATGACAAGATTACCATTAACTATATGGACGTTTTTCATCACCGCTGTCATTGGTGTGGTATCGTTTCCAGTCCTATTATCGGCAGCATTGTTGTTAATTATGGACCGTAGTTTTGGAACCTCTTTCTTCTTATCGGATATATTTATTCAAGGAGAAGTATTACACTACCAAGGTGGATCTCCTGTATTATTTGAACACTTATTCTGGTTCTTAGGACATCCCGAAGTATATATAGTTATTCTACCGGCTATGGGCTTAGTATCAGAAATACTAGCAACCAATTCGCGTAAACCAATTTTTGGATACCGTGCCATGATAGCCTCTGTTTTGGCGATTGCATTTTTGTCAACCATTGTATGGGGACACCACATGTTTATTTCAGGAATGAATCCATTTTTAGGATCGGTATTTACATTCACCACCCTATTAATAGCCATTCCATCCGCAGTAAAAGCCTTTAATTGGATTACAACCCTTTGGAAAGGAAATCTACAACTGAATCCAGCCATGCTGTTTTCTATTGGATTTGTTTCAACCTTCATTACAGGAGGACTTACCGGAATTATTCTTGGAGACAGTGCTTTAGATATCAATGTGCATGATACGTATTTTGTAGTGGCACACTTCCATTTAGTAATGGGAATATCAGCACTCTACGGATTGTTTGCAGGAGTTTACCATTGGTTCCCAAAAATGTTTGGACGTATGCTTAACAAAAACTTAGGATACATTCACTTCTGGGTCACGGCTATTTGTGCTTATGGCGTATTTTTCCCAATGCACTTTATTGGGATGGCAGGATTGCCAAGACGTTATTACACCAACAGTAACTTCCCATTATTTGATGACACTTCAAATGTTCAAATACTAATTACCGTATTTGCACTTATCGGAGGAGCGTTTCAATTGGTATTTATATGGAACTTCTTTCACAGTATATTCTTCGGTAAAAAAGCAGAACAGAATCCTTGGAGGTCTAACACATTAGAGTGGACAACCCCTGTAGAGCATATGCACGGAAACTGGCCAGGAGAGATTCCTCATGTACACCGTTGGTCTTATGACTACAGCAAGCCAGGTCACGACGACGACTTTGTACCACAAAACGTCCCTTTAAAAGAAGGCGAAGAAGAGCTGCAACACTAAATGCTCATAACTTAATAGTATATTTAAAAGCCTTTCTTAAAACAAGAAAGGCTTTTTCTTTATATTTGTGTATATGAATGAAAACCTTAACCCTAACGACGATCACTTCACACCAGAAGAACAAGACATAGAAAAGGTGTTAAGACCCCTTTCATTCGATGACTTTGCGGGACAAGATCAAGTCCTTGAAAATCTTCAGATATTTGTAGAAGCCGCCGTAGAACGCGACGAAGCCTTGGATCATACCTTGTTTCATGGCCCTCCAGGACTTGGAAAAACCACCCTTGCACACATTTTAGCCAATGAACTTGGCGTAGGCATCAAAGTCACCTCAGGTCCTGTACTGGATAAGCCCGGAGACTTGGCAGGATTGCTCACCAACCTTGAAGAACGGGATGTCTTATTCATTGATGAAATTCACCGTTTGAGTCCTATTGTAGAGGAATATTTATACTCCGCAATGGAAGACTATAAAATTGATATAATGATTGAATCTGGCCCCAATGCGCGCACGGTTCAAATCAACTTAAACCCATTTACATTAGTCGGTGCAACCACCAGATCAGGACTGTTAACCGCACCCATGCGTGCCCGATTTGGAATCAGTAGCCGTTTACAATATTATACAACAGAACTACTTTCAACCATCCTCGAAAGAAGTGCTGAAATACTAAAAGTTCCCATCAGTTTTGAGTCCGCAGTAGAAATTGCGGGACGAAGTCGAGGAACCCCTCGTATTGCAAACGCCTTATTACGTCGTGTAAGAGATTTTGCACAAATCAAAGGCAACGGAAAAATCGACATTGAAATCGCCAAATTCGGATTGAAAGCCCTGAATGTAGATGCGCATGGGCTTGATGAAATGGACAATAAAATTTTGACCACTATTATTGATAAATTCAAAGGCGGGCCCGTTGGTGTCACCACCATCGCAACCGCAGTGAGTGAAAGTCCAGAAACAATCGAAGAAGTTTACGAACCTTTTTTGATTCAACAAGGATTTATCATGCGAACACCCAGAGGTCGTGAAGTCACCGATCTTGCATACAAACATTTAGGACGCATTAAAGGCGATATTCAAGGAGGACTGTTTTAGGTTGATTTCATAATAATGTCAGGCTGAGCGCAGTCGAAGCCCATAAAAGTTTTTATCATGTATTTTTATTACGTATACATTCTTAAATGCTCTGACGAATCGTATTATACAGGAGTAACAAACAATTTAGAGAAAAGGTTTAAACAGCATCAGTTTGGATTTAACAAAGGTTCATATACCTACAATAGACGACCATTGACGTTAGAGTTTCATCAAGAATTTAATGATGTTTTACAAGCGATTTATTTTGAAAAGAAAATTAAAGGATGGACAAGGTTGAAAAAACGTGCCTTAATAAATGGAGATTTTGATATGTTACAAATCCTTTCAGAATGTAGGAATGCAACGCATTATAAATATAAAGACTAGTAATTTTGCACTTCGACTGCGCTCAGTGTGACATCTAAATAAATTTAATAAAAGAATTAGTTAGTTTAGTACTTCGACTGCGCTCAGTGTGACAACCAAATGAATTTAACATGAATTACTTAATTTAGCACTTCAACCGCTCCTGCCTACCGATAGGTAGGCTCAGTGTGACAACCAAATGAATTTAAAAAACCACTATTCAAGTTTAATAAAAGCAGAAGCCAAACGCCTCGGTTTTTTGTCTTGTGGTATGAGTAAGGCGGGTTTTTTAGAAGAAGAAGCCCCGCGTTTGGAGTCGTGGCTCAAAAAAAACAGCCATGGTAAAATGCAGTACATGGAAAACCATTTTGACAAACGCCTTGATCCCACGTTGTTAGTAGAGGATTCCAAGAGTGTTGTCTCTCTTATATATAATTATTTCCCTGAAGAAACCCAACACGATCCAGAAGCCCCAAAAATTAGTAAATATGCCTATGGCAGGGACTATCACTTTGTCATAAAAGACAAACTCAAACAACTTTTAGAATTTATAAAAGAAGAAATAGGCGAAGTTCACGGGCGTGCATTTGTGGACTCCGCACCAATTTTGGAAAAAGCTTGGGCGAAGAAAGCAGGGCTAGGATGGATTGGAAAACACAGCAATTTACTAACGCAACAAGTGGGGTCTTTCTATTTTATTGCAGAGCTTATTATTGATTTAGAATTAGATTATGATAGCCCTGTGACTGACCACTGTGGCACATGCACAGCTTGTATAGATGCCTGCCCAACAGAAGCTATTTCTCCAGAACATGGAGTCGATGGTAGCAAGTGTATTTCCTACTTCACCATTGAGCTCAAAGAACAAATTCCGTCAGAAATGAAAGGTCAATTTGACAACTGGATGTTTGGATGTGATATATGCCAAGATGTATGCCCATGGAATCGGTTTTCAAAAGAACACTCTGAACCCTTATTCAATCCAAAACCAGAATTGTTGTCCATGACCAAACAAGATTGGGAAGAAATTACCCAAGACACCTTCTCTAAAGTATTTCAACATTCAGCAGTAAAACGCACAAAGTTTTCAGGGTTAAAAAGAAATATCGAATTTTTAAAATAATTTTCTTTAATTTTATAAAACCTATATTACATCCATGGACCGTACAAAAAAAATCATGAAAAAAGCCCTCATACTACTCGTCACGTCCACTCTATGCATTCAGTGTAACACAAAAGGTGAAACGCCCCAAGTTGACAAACCCCATGGTCTTATTGCAGAAAAAGCCATGGTAGTTTCCGCTAGAGAAGAAGCTTCCAAAATTGGAGTCGAAATTATGAAGCAAGGCGGTAATGCTTTTGATGCCATGATTGCGACCGATTTAGCATTGTTAGTGTCATATCCCGTAGCAGGTAATATTGGTGGCGGTGGTTTTATGGTTTTTAGAATGAATGACGGCACGACGGGTAGCTTAGATTTTAGAGAAAAAGCACCTTTAGCAGCCACAAAAAACATGTACCTTGATTCAGATGGAAATGTAAATTCGGATGCAAGTAAAATAGGCGCACTTGCCGTGGGAGTCCCCGGAACGATTGCAGGCTTATTTGAAGTGCATCAAAAATTCGGGTCACTCCCTTTTGAAAAATTGATAGAACCCGCCATTCAGTTGGCTCTTAACGGAGTTGTTGTGACAGAAAAACAAGCCAAACAATTAAACCGTTTTAAGTCCAAATTCAGGGAGGCGAACAAAAGAACGATTCTTTTAGACAAGGATTGGAAAACGGGTGATACGATTAGATACCCAAAGTTAGCCGAAACATTAAAGCGCATTAAAGCCAATGGGAGGAACGAATTTTATAAAGGGGAAACCGCTAATATTATAGTAGATCAGGTTCAAGAACTGGGCGGTATTATGACCAAAGAAGATTTAGCCAGTTATGAAGTCAAATGGAGAGACCCAATCACATTTATGTACAAAGGGCATAAAATTATTTCCATGCCACCCCCTTCTAGCGGAGGCATCTGTCTTGCTCAAATATTGAAAAGTATTGAACCTTTTAACATAGAACAGTATCCACACAATTCAACTCAATACATCCAGCTCATTGCGGAGGCAGAACGAAGATCTTATGCAGATCGATCCTATTTTCTAGGAGACCCAGATTTTGTCAATATACCCACAGACAGTCTGACATCTGAAAACTATCTTTCCAGAAGAATGAGTGATTTTAATTGGGAAAAAGCCACAAAGTCGAGCACACTCTCACGAGGTTCTATTCCT
>Ga0209304_1000252_pt1 | contig 39082 bp, 46 predicted proteins | sample COGITO_mtgs_1004_4_FD_184789 | JGI IMG/M metagenome (GOLD analysis project Ga0209304, IMG submission 184789) | Pelagic marine microbial communities from North Sea - COGITO_mtgs_100423 (SPAdes) (version 2) | ecosystem: Environmental > Aquatic > Marine > Epipelagic ...
TTCTCGGTGTTGGTTATGGTTAGAAATTCGGAGGCGAGATCTTCGATCAGCTCCCAGATGCCGTGCGCCTCCCACCCTTCAAATGGTTCCCACTTGTTGTCTCTGATGAAGTCCGTCACGTCTTGCTCGTCTAGCTCGTCGAAGTTTTCCGGCAGCGGCTCGCTGTCTTTTTCATCAAATCGACTGATCTCATCAGCAATTGAGTCGCAAGGGTTGCAAAGTCTTTAACGCTTAAAGTGCCAGCGTTAAAGTGGCGTTCAATGCGCTTTTCTAGTCCGTACAGCTCGGATAATCCCGCCTTGCTTACTTGCTCTTCAAAGTGCTTGGCCGTTTCGTTTTGTATTTGTTTTTCTGTTTTCATTTTATTAGTGGTCTGTTTATGTATAAAGCGAAAAACAACTTTTAATTGTTAGCTTTCCACCTTAAAACTTCTTTTTGCTGTCTTTCGTCGTCAAGTTTTAATCCGTGTAAAGTTGCGGCCGCAATAAAGCTTGCAAGCGCAATAATGGAAAATAATTCGAATAGCGTGTATTTATTAGTCATAAGCGCACATATTCACGGTATTGACTCAATAAGTCAACCAAAAAAAGGTTTTTTATTGCTACCCGGTGATGCTTTACCCGGTGATGCTTTACCCGGCGATGCTCTACCCGGTGATGCTTTACCCGGCGATGCTCTACCCGGCGATGCTCTACCCGGCGATGCTCTACCCGGTGATGCTCTACCCGGCGATGCTCTACCCGGCGATGCTCTACCCGGCGATGCTCTACCCGGCGATGCTTCACCGGGTGCACATCTGAGCACCTAACAATTAGACATAATATGTATTGTGCGCCGGCCGTTATTTGCCTTGATATCAAGACAACTTGCCTTGATATCAAGGTAAATAGGTGCTCAGATGTGCACTAGTGTCCTTTTGAGCACTAGTGAACAGGGGTGCACCCCCGACCTACCCTGCCCTGCCCTACCGTTCCCCCATCTGAAAAAGTCCTGATAGTTTTGCAAAAACCAAATTAACCTAAAAACAGTTAAACTTAGGCCCCAAAAAATCTGGGGGGAAATTTTCAGAAATCAAGTTTTAACTCTTTTTCGGTTTTGATAAACGCAGGATTAAACTTGTGTGAAAACTTAAAAACGGATTAACTCTGCCGGTAATGAAACAGAAAGTCATTTGGTCACCTCTCCCAGGCTCACAGGCACTAGCAATGAATGCGCCGTGCAATCACATCCTATTTGAGGGTACACGTGGTCCTGGCAAGACGGATGCACAGCTTATGAGGTTCCGGAGGTATGTCGGAATGGGATATGGTCAAGCTTGGCGCGGTATTATCTTTGATCGGCAGTATAAGTCGCTGGATGACTTGATTGCGAAGTCAAAGCGGTGGTTCCCGCAGTTTCACGATGGTGCCAGGTTTCTATCATCACAATCGGCGTTAAAATGGGTATGGCCGACCGGGGAGGAACTGTTGTTCCGCCATATGCATGATGAGACCGACTACGACCAGTACCACGGACACGAATACCCTTTCATCGGCTGGAATGAGCTCACAAAGTACCCAACCTCGGCTTGCTATGATGTGATGATGTCCACAAACCGTTCTTCGTTTGTTCCCGAGGAGCACACGCCTAGGAATTCAAAGACCGGTCAGTACGAAACCCCGGATGGCAAACCGCTAGACCCGATACCGATGATTGTGTTTTCTACGACCAATCCATTTGGTGCCGGGCACAATTGGGTTAAGCGTAGATTCATCGACCCGGTCCCGGCGGGTGAGGTAAAGAGGATGACCACTGAGATTTTCAACCCCAGGACTCAGAAGAGGGAGAATATCACAAAGACCCAGGTGCGTTTGTTTGGTTCGTACAAAGAGAACCGGTATTTATCTCCTGAGTACGTTGCGGAGTTGGAGAATATCACGGACCAGAATCGTAAACGAGCTTGGCTGGAGGGCGACTGGGATATCACCGCTGGTGGTGCGTTCGATGATGTTTGGAACAGCGATTTGCACATTGTGCCGAGGTTTCAGGTGCCAGGTTCGTGGAGAATATGCCGTTCGATGGACTGGGGCTCGAGTCACCCGTTCTCTGTCGGCTGGTGGGCGATATCGAATGGTGAGGAGGTTGCTATATCCGAGGATAGGACAGTATGTTTCCCAAAGGACTCACTTATCAGAATTGCGGAGCTTTATGGCGCGGATGTGGTGAACGGTGAGCAGTTTGGCCACAACAAAGGCCGTAAGCTTTCAGCACGGAGATTAGCGCAGGAGGTTTTAGAGGTCGAGGAAGAGTTGACCATGCTGGGGTGGATAAGAACTAAACCTGAGCCGGGACCAGCGGATAATCAGATTTACAATGTCAGTGAAGACGAGTCGGGTTCGATTGCTTCGATGATGGAGAATGAGGGAGTTGAATGGACCAGGTCTGACAAGAAGGCTGGATCAAGAGCAAATGGTTTTCAGATAATGCGGGATATGATGGAAAGATCGACAGACCGCGAGGGTGCCGGGCTTTACATTATGAACAATTGTGATGCGTTCATAAATACAATCCCAAGCTTGCCAAGGGATGACAAAAAGCTGGACGATGTTGACACCGATGCAGAGGACCACGTTTACGATGAGGCGCGATATATGGTTCTTGACGCGAGGCCGCAATGGGCAAAGTATGTAAATATTCGAATGCCGGTATAACGGCAAGAGGTTTGCCTATATTTAGATTATAAAATTACCAATTTTCCCACATGCCAAATGTAAATTACGTACGCGAAGAAGTTGTCCAGGCCAGGAAGATCTGGCAACTGATCGATGACTGTGTAGCTGGTGAACAGCAAATTAAATCAAAAACACAGGACTACCTACCAATGCCAGTGGCTGAGTCCGATACGGACCAAATGCTTTCGCGTTATGCCTCGTACCTGAAAAGGGCGATGTTCTATAATGTGACAGCTCGTACTTTGGACGGGCTTGTTGGGCAGGTATTCTCTAAGGACCAAGCGATTGATCTACCTGAGAATATTGATCGCTACGTGGACAACATCGATGGTGCTGGGACAAGCCTCGAGCAGCAATCAAAACTAGCACTTCAGACAGTTTTAGCAAAGGGCCACGGTGGCCTACTAGCAGACTTCCCAAATAACCAGGGGTTTGTGTCACTTGCTCAAATTGAAAGTAATTTGATCCGCCCAAGGATCCTAAACATTGATCCGGAGGACATAATCAACTGGCGTATGCAGACGGTCGGTGGCGAGTCGCTTCTTTCTTTGTTGGTGATCGAAGAGGAGAAGATTGTTGAGGATGATGGCTTCGAGTTTGATAAAGAGTATCGCTGGCGCGTGTTCCGGTTGATCGACGGTGAGAATGGCTACCAGGTTGAGGTAACCCTTTGGAGAGCCCCTGGCGAAGACTTTGAAACGACTGATGACTTCTATATTGAGGAAGGCCCTTCGATAATGACCGACTACAGCGGTTCGCCGTTGCAGCGGATCCCTTTCGAGTTCATGGGCAGTACAAACAATGAGCCGGTGATTGACAAAGCACCAATGCTCGACTTGGCCAACATGAACATCGCGCACTATCGCAACAGTGCTGATTATGAGGAGAGTTTATTCTTGGTTGGGCAACCGACCCTGGTCATCTCTGGTCTGACTCAGGATTGGGCGGACAAAAACATCAATGGCAAGGTAATCCTTGGTTCCCGGTCGGCGATCACTCTACCAAAGGATGGCCGTGCTGAGATGTTGCAGCCACACCCTAATGTGATGCCAAAAGAGGGCATGGAGCACAAGGAGCAACAAATGAAGGCGGTCGGTGCTAAACTGATTGAGCCCAACTTCTCTAAGGTCACAGCTACCGAGGTCTTAATGGAAGCTGCTTCGGAATCTTCTATTCTGACAAGCACTGCAAACAATGTTTCGGCGGCCTACCGGAAAGTACTTATGCACATGGGAATGTTTATAAGTGAAACAAGTCTCGATGAGATAAACTTCTCATTGAATACTGATTACACGGTAACCAGCATGACAGCCCAGGATCGCCAGCAGTTGGTCGCCGAATGGCAGGGTGGCCTAATCACATGGGATGAGGCTAGAGAGACTCTTCGAATAACTGGTGTTGTAACCGAGGATAATGAGGCTGCAAGGACCAAGGTAGAAACAATTGATGCTAACTTGATCTAATGCCAAAAAAGGAAGACCGAAAACCTTTAGAGGAAGCAGCAATACTGGCCCAAGTCACTCTCGAGAGGCTTAAGGCTGGGTTTGCGCTTAAATTTAATAGTGTCTTTGCCAAGGAAGCAACTTTGGTAAGGTCCACTTTAAATAGTCTCAGTTATGATTTAAGTGAAGCAAGTGTTGCACAATCTAAGAAGCTTCTTTCGAAACTTGATAAGTCTATTTCCAAAGAGTTTAAAGTTGCCAACTCGGATCTTAATTCTGAGCTTCAAACTATATCAGCATTGTATGCCGGGATTGAGGCAAAGGATTTAATAGACTCTGTAACGGGTGATTTAAAACTAAAGACTATAACGGCAAAGCAAGCATTTGCAAAAGCCAAAGTTATGGCCATGGGCCACTCTGGAATATTACTTGAGGACTTTATTAGTTCCTTTGCTGCCACGGAGACCAAGAGGGTAGTAAATACGATTCGTAGGGCTTTCCAGGAAGGCAGGACGAGCCAGCAGACAATAAGGGAGGTGGTGGGCACCAAAGCGTCTAACTTCAAGAATGGGATTCTAGAGATATCCCGTAGGAATGCTAAGACCCTTGTATCAACCTCCGTACAGCATGCCGCGAGCGCGGGTAGGATGGCCCTTTGGGAGGCCAACAGTTCTGTGGTTGAAGCTTATGAATGGCTTTCAACATTGGACAGTAGAACGACCACAACTTGCCGAAGCCTGGATGGTTCAAAATTTGAACTGGGTAAGGGACCAGTACCACCGATCCACTTGAATTGTAGATCAACAACGGTGGCGGTACTTGGCAGTGAGTTTGATTTTCTTAAAGAAGGTGCCACCCGGTCGGCTGAGTTTGGCCCGGTCAGCGCAAAGAAAACTTATTACTCCTGGTTGAAGGACCAATCTGCCTCTTTTCAAAATGAAGTACTTGGGCCGACAAGGGCTCGTCTTTTCCGGGATGGTGGGCTAACTGCTGAGAAGTTTTCCGAATTAAACTTGGGTAGAACTTTCGAGCCTTTGACCCTTGATGAGATGCGTTTGAAAAATCCAAAGGCATTTGAAAAAGCGGGAATTTAATTTCTTGCATAGAAACCAGTTTTTGTACACTTTTGTCTCGAACAGGGATTTGTAATCCTAGAAAAGATCGAAACTTATGAAATACAAACTAACATCGGAAGAACACTCGGCCCTAGAAGAATCAAACAAGGGTCTTTATTCGGAGCAAAATGATTCATTTGTTCTCCAAGTCGAAGGACTAGAGGACCACTTTGTTTCAAAAGAGAAAAAAGATATTGCTGAGACGCATCGTAAAAATGCCGAAAGTAGACTCCAGGAGGCTGAGGCTCGTGAGGTTAAACTTCTGAAGGATATTGAGAAGTCCAAGGGTGGTAAAGATGAGATTGAGTTGATTCGGAATCAACACATCAGCGAGTTAGATAAGATCCGCGCTGAGTATCAAGAAAAAGAAAATCTCAGTAAGCAGGAATCATATAAGACTATGGTTGAGCTTGAATCGGAGAAATTTGCCCAAGAGCATTTCATCGTTCCTTCAGCAATCCGCCGCCTTTTCTCTGACCGTTTGGCGGTTGAGGAAGTAAACGGCCAGCCGGTAATCCGCACAAAAGAATTGGACGGTGCACCTTCGATTAAATCTGTTGAAGATTTGAAGAAAGAATTTCTTGATAATAAAGAGTTTTCCCCTATTATCAAAGCATCCTTGGGTTCTGGCAGCGGTGCTGAAAAGAGCGAAAGAGGAGGAAATTTCAGCGGTGCTGGGAAGGAAATCGACGTTCTAACTGCAAGTCCAAAAGACTTGGTGAAGGCAATCAGCCAAAGAGCCAAGTAAGTTGGAGTTGCTCTAATTAACAAACAAACCGTAAATTATTATGTCTCTACAAGTATTCAATGAATATCTTAACACATCCCGCACAGAGGTTGTTGCCCAAGCTGTTGATAAATTCAACGCCGCTTCCAATGGTACACTGACCCTCTCCGCTGGAGCTAACCAAGGCGACTACAATGTAGAAGCCTTCTATACCGCTATTGGTGACCTAGTTCGCCGCCGTAACCAGTATGGTTCGGGTGCAGTTACTGCTGCTGACATTGCACAGCTCAATGAGAGCTCTGTCAAGGTCGGTGCCGGTACTCCCCCAATCAACCACCCACCAAGCTGGTGGACTTGGATGCAGAAGAGCCCAGAAGAAGCTGGTGTTATTCTTGGCCGCCAACTCGGTGTTGCACAGACACAGGACTTGCTTAATACAGCAATTTCCGGTGCCGCTGCTGCTATCCAAGGTGTTGGAGCTAGTGTTGTCTATGATGGCACCGCAGCAACTGCTAGTCTTTCTAACCTGTCGAAAGCAAGCGCACTCTTCGGAGATCGCTCTCAAGCTCTTGGCGGTTGGATCATGCACAGTAAGGTCTTCCACGACCTTGAGCAAGCTGGTCTTGTTAACACCTCTCGTTTGTTCACATTCGAGAATGTCAGCATCATGCAGGATGCATCCGGCCGTCCGTTCGTCGTAACTGACAGCCCAAGCCTACTGCTTGCAACTCCTGACCCAGATGAGTACCTGACAATGGGTCTCGTACGTGGTGCAGTAAACGTTGAGATGAATGGTGATTTCACCGATAACGTACAAGTTATCAATGGTGATGAAAATCTCCTTCGTACTTACCAAGCTGAGTGGTCTTACAACCTCGGAATCAAGGGTTTCGAGTGGGACCAAGCAAACGGTGGCAAATCGCCTACAAATGCTGCTATTGGCGCGACAGCCAACTGGGACAAGACCGCAACAGATATCAAGGACACAGCAGGTGTGATCTTGAAGTCTCTGTAGTATCCTCAGTAAATAAAGTCTTGAAAGACACGAGCCCCACCAGTTATTAATTGGTGGGGCTTTTCTTTTCCCAAATACAAAATAAACCATGAAAAAAACAACCAAAAAAATACTATACTTTATCAGCGGTCCCGCCCCAAGCGGTGGTCAGATCAAACAGGCAATGGAACTCGGTGCTTCCTTTAGGAATGCCACCCTTGTAGGTGAAAATGAATGCATTGAAAAATGCGATGCCGTTTGCGGTGAGGTACCAAAGCAATACCAGGGTTTCCCAATTATTGATCTTCAGACGGAGCCTGAGCCGGAGAATCTAACTGAAGCGGAAGAATTAAAAAAACTTTTAACAGAAAAAGGGATAGCTTTTAAAAATAACAACTCAGTTAAGACCCTTAAAACGCTTTTAGGGGAAGAGATGTTAGAGCAATCTTAATTGCTTGCCATTCCAGCCTTACTATGTTTCCTTCTTGGTATGGCTATTATAGTTGAAGATGGTACTGGTCTAGCGAATGCTAATTCCTTTGTTACTGTTGCGGAGGCACGGACCTACGCAACTGACAGAGGGATTACATTGCCAGCGGCTGACGTTGACGTTGAGAAGGCACTCATTAAAGCGGGTGACTATATGTTCCGTTATGAAAAGAACCTGAAGGGTTCGAGAGCGACCACAACACAGCGTCTGCCGTACCCAAGGTACCCGGTTAAGGTGTTCGGCACCCTAATCCTAAAGACAGACATACCAAGCCAGCTTAAAGAGGCTCAGATCGAACTCGGCATTGAGTCCTCGGCGGGAGTAGCCTTACGACCAAACGGTTCTGGGCGCGAAGTCCTAATGGAAAAGGTTGGGCCAATCAGCACACAATATTCCGAAACAGGTAGCGGCTCAAATACCCCAACTTTTTACAAGGTTCTTGATCTACTTTCACCCCTCTTAAAATCTGCCAGTGGTTCCTTTATGGAGGTAGTAAGGGGATAGTATGGCCTTTGAATACAGTACCATGCAAGCCACTGCCGAAAGGCTACTGGCAAACTACGGGGAGCAGATAGAGTTTCGTACTGACATACAGGAAAGCTATGACCCAGTATCTGGCGTAGAGCAACTTGAGTATATAAAGTCTTATCGGACCGGAGTATGTCTACCATCTGTTGAGAGTGGTATGAAGTTCTTTGATGAGGCGTTTATGGCAGGTTTGGTCTTGGGTAAGACCAAGGTGTTCATTGTTTCCGGGATCGGCCAGGATTTTGACCCAAAGATTGGCGACCAGATATTCTACGATGGTAAGCTTTGGGATGTGGGCACCGAGGATATCAACACTGGAGTCATGCCATTTAGACCGGTCGCAAGTTCCAACATAATTTTTACAGTTGGATGCAGACTGTCAGGTAAAGATCCGGAAGCGGGAACGGACATTGGCTTCTTGTCAGAATTATCTTTCCAAGAAAACAGACTTCGAGTTTTTGTTAATGAAACTTTCTACGAGGATCTCCAGGGTGTGTAATGCAAAAATTTGATGTACAGATGAGTAAGTGGTGTACTAAGTCCACCAAGGAGATTCATGATTTACTATCGGGAGTGATTTTGGAATTGTTTTCGGCCATCATAAAAGACACACCAGTTTTAGATGGTTATCTAAGGGGTAATTGGCTGGTATCTTCAATGGCACCTAGGTTTGGCGTTTTAGATGTAATGGACCCAGGCGGGAACAAAGCCACGTATAATATTGGGAAATTGGTATCTTCACTACCTCTTGGTAAAGATGTCGAGGTGTATATGACAAACAGTCTCCCATATGCTTACAAAATTGAGTATCTTGGCCACTCTAAGATAAAAGCCCCCGGTGGGATGGTTGTGAAAAATTTCACAAGGATAACACAGTTGTTGAAAGCTAGGACTTCTTAATATTTAATACTTAAGTAATGAGCATATCAAATATCAGAAAAGCCTTTGTAACTGAGGTAAAAAGCACTTTAGATGGTTTGGGGTTTGGTGATAAAATCAAATGGGAAAACCGCGACTTTGACCCAAGTGGTTCGCCTCAGTGGGCTGGCTTTACATTTGTTTCTACAGAACCATTTGTTGTCACGCTTGGGCAGGGGGGAGATGATAGGCTAACCGGGTATGTACAAATTGACCTAAACACTACTCAGGACTCCGGCGATGGTGCCATGGATGTTTGGATTGATGCTTTTAGGCAACAGTTCCCGGCGGGAAAACCTTTGACCTTTGGAACTAGTTCCGCTTTAGTCTTGAACACCGGGGTTAATTCAGGGACAATGTTTGACAATTGGTTTAGAAAATCTATAACAATAACATACAGGGCTGATCTGCCCAGGGCTTTAATCTAAAAATAATAAAAATATCATGGCTGATTCATCTCGTCACAATCTATTCTTCGTTCCGGAAACAACTTATGGTGTAACACCAGCGGTTGACCCATCGTTTGCCGATGTACGCCATACTGGCACCACCCTGGCAATCACTAAAGAATCCTTTCAATCGGAAGAGCTACATGCCGACCGACAGATCCGAGACTTCCGACATGGTGTTCGTGCGGTAGCGGGTGATGTAAGTTTTGAGTTATCTTCGAGTTCTTTTGATGATTTGTTAGAGGGCACCTTTATGGGTTCCTGGGCGGGGAATGTTTTGAAAGCCGGTGTCACTCGTCGATCTTTCAGTCTACTACGTCAATTTACCGACCTGACAGCTAGTGATAAACCTTTCCATCTTTTTAAAGGTGTTGAACTTAACACCTTTAGTTTGTCGGTACCTGCTTCAGGGATCGTAACTGGTTCGTTTGCTTCCATTGGTCAGAACATGGAAATCAATTCGGACATGACAGCCTACGGCACACCGACTTATGGAACTCCCGACACCACGGCTCCTTTTGATAGTTTCACTGGTACAATCACGGAGGGTGGCATTGCAATTGGTATTGTTACTGAGATCTCGTTATCTTTGGAAAATGGTCTAGCACCTCGTAATGTTATTGGTTCGGATGAAACAATCCGCCCAACAATTGGCCGTTCAAACTTGACCGGTAACATGACAGCATATTTTGAGAATTCAGTTCTTCTTGAAAAATTCTTGAATGAGACCGAATCAAGTCTCACGTTTACACTAGCGGATGCTGCCGGTAACTCCCTCCAATTCGACATCCCTAAGATCGTTTATAATGGTGGTCAACCTGATGTTTCCGGCCAGGGTGCAATTACATTGTCCCTACCATTCCAAGCTCTGTATGACAGCATTGACGAGAGTCAGATTGTAATTACCCGTTCATAGAAAAAACCCAATACCCTGCCAGCCAGGTCTACTTAACCCCTCACTGTAAAAAGTGGGGGGTTTTTGTTGACATACATAAACGGTTTTCATTTATTACCAGTATGGAAGAATTTTTTACTAAAGAAGCAGCCAACGAGGGGATAGTAATTCCCCTACACTTGCCAACCGGTGGTAAATCGGAGCACACAATTACCATCTATGGGGTTGACTCCGATGAGTTTTACCGTGCTTTGCAAATTGAAAAACGAAAACTATCTGGGATTGAGATCGCGGCAAACAATCTAGAAGGGGAAGACCGACTTGAATACATTAATGACAAGCAACGCGAGTCCGAGTATACCGTTTTAGGGCACCTAATTAAAGATTGGACTTTCGAAATGGAATGCACAATGGAGAATAAAATCCACTTTGTGAAGAATGCACCCCAGATTGGGGATCAGATCAATAATATTTCCGGGGACAGAAAACTTTTTTTAGCTCTAGGGCAAGAGAGTTAGAGAATTTTGCTGAGTCAGAATTTGATCTTTCTTCGCCCCTCGAGGGTTCCAGTTGTTCAAAAAGAACGCACTTAAATAAAGTTTGGCAGCAGTCTGGTAAAAAACCGGATGAGCTTGAGAAAGCTCCCAAGCCGCCCAAAGAGCTTCTCTACATTTGGGATTGGTTCATTGAGCTGATCCAGTTTGGGGAGATAAACTGGCAGACCTTACATGCCTGGGTGGCTATGCGTGGTTTTAAAACCAATGCGTTCGAAACAGAGTTGCTTTTAACCCTAAATAGGCTTTATATTAATCGCAACCATGGCAACAGATGTAACACAACTACTAATAAAGGTAAATAGTAACCAGGTTGGTACGGCGAGCAACCGTGTTGACCGATTGGGTAGAAGTGCCGGTAAAACAACGACAGCTACGAATAAGCTTACAAGGGCCTTTAAGAGATTCGCGGGGCCTCTTGCGGTAGCATATGGCGTTGCCAAGCTCACGAAGTTTATTGTAAAAACCGGGATGGCCTTCGAGACTTTTGAGAAGCAGCTATATGCGGTAACCGGTACTGCCAAACTTGCATCGTTGGAAATGGATTATCTGGCTGATGTTGCGGACAAAAATGCCGTAAAACTAAGCAGCTCAATTAAACCGTACGTCCGTATGAAAGAGTCGATGAGGAGGCTTGGGCTTGAAGCGGAAACCACAAGAAATATTTTTGAGGGTGTCTCAAATGCGGCTGCAACTTTTGGCTTAACCGCAGATGAGGTTAACGGTGTACTTGTTGCTTTTACACAAGTTGCTTCGAAAGGGAAAGTACAGGCGGAGGAGCTTAGAAACCAAATTGCCGAGCGTATACCAGGTGCTTTAGCTTTAGCAGAAAAAGCTGCGGGTGTTACAAATGTAGAGCTACAGAAAATGTTGGAGACCGGTCAATTAATGGCCAAAGACTTTCTTCCCGCGTTCGGGGCGTTAATGAAACAAGAATTTGGTACTAATTTAGAGCGCAAAACAGATACACTTGCGGCCTCGGCAACAAGGGCATCAAATTCATTTGACCTTCTAGGCAAAGAAATTTTTGAACTTTCCGCTGATACAATTGGTCAGTTTATATCATTAAAGGGGATTCTAGATGTGGTTGCTATGGCAGCGGGGGAAACTGCGAATGCTCTCAAATGGATAAAAGAAGATCGCAGAGACAGCGTGTTCGTTAGACTAGCGGAAGATATTGGTGTGGTAATCGCCGACATGGAAAAATTTAATAATGCCGGTGAGGTAATGAGAAGTTCAAAGTTGTTCAAATTAAACGAAGAATACAAAAATCTTGTGGCATCTGCGGATTTTGATCAGTTGGGAGGCTTCATGAGCAAAATCCAAATAGCAATTTATGATACTGAGGTAGCATATGAAAGACTTAATGGTTCAAAGGAAAACCATAACAAAACGCAAAAGGATGAGATGCGGGAACTCAAATCATACCTTGAAGTTCTTAGAAAGTTTGAGTCTGAACTTCCAGACGCATTTGCAGACAAACCACGTCCTGCCCCCATAGACATTGGTAGTGGCACAGGGCAAGAAGAGAAACAAGACTTGGCACTAGAGCGTCTTAAAAAGTATTTAAACGCTGAGTGGGAGGCCCGTGATGCCGCTTTTATTGAGGAAGAACTCCAACTTGATGACAAGTATGCCCGAGACCTTGCAAAACTCGAGGAAGCTTATGAAGGGAAAAAAGATCTAGATGAGGAGTATGCGGATTTTAAAACCAAACTAGACTCAAAATTAACTAAGGATCTTGAGAATCTGAAAAAAAGAGAAGCTCTGTCATCCCAAAGAACCCAAATGCAAGCCTACAGCCAGATAGTTGGTATGGCTGGGGATTTAAGCGGTGAATTACTAGCATTGACCGAAGAAGGTTCTTCGGCTCATAAAGCTTTGTTTTTGACTACCAAAGCTCTTTCCATCGGGCAAGCCATTCTCGCTACCGAATTGGCAGCTAATCAAGCGTCCGCTGACCCACTTAACCCAACCATGATTGGTAAAATTCAGGCTGCTACTTTGATCAGGGCATTGGGTTACGCTTCTGTGGGTGTCATGGTTGGAACCACCGCTGGTAGTTTTGCTCAGGGTGGCATCGTCCCTGGTGGCAGCTTCAACAGTGACAATGTTACCGCCAGCGTTAACTCAGGTGAGATGATCCTGAACTTTGCCCAACAGAAGGAGCTTTTGGATGTGGCCAAGGGTGGTGGCCGCTCTTCCGGGGGTGGTGTAAGTGTAAATGTGATAAACAATTCAGGATCTGAAATTGAGGTCCAGGAGGATGAAGGTAAGAACGGCCAAAGAATGATTGAGATTATTGTATCCAAAGTCGAAAAGAACATGGCTAGTAAAGTTCAACAAGGTGGAAATATGTTTAGCAAATCTTTTGAAGGTGCTTACGGGTTAAAGAGAGGTAACTCGTAATGGCACCACAGTGGCCAACATCTATCCCGCCGATTTCAGCAAAGATTTCGGCTTCTGTAACCACCAACGTTGCTAGAACAAAAATTAAAAATGGTCTGCCTAGGCAGAGGAATCGATTTAAGAATCAAGTTTCTGTGTACAATGTGTCCTGGCTGCTTACAGATGCTGAGTTAAATACCTTCGAAACTTTCCACCGGGTCAATTTAAACAATGGTAATCAATGGTTTGAAATTGATTTACCGGTTACCCAGGGCTTCCAAACGGCACTTGCTAGATTTGTTAGTGGTGAGTATAAGAGTTCAAACAAAGGGGTTTTAAACTGGTCGGTAAGTGCTTCACTTGAAATTGAAAACAGCTACGGGTATACTTCTTACCCATAAAATTAAAAAATAATGCCAGTACAATTCCCAGTCAGCCTCCCAAGGGTCTCAAATAAACTCAGTCTGGGTTTGAAGGATGCAACAATCCGTCAAGTTTTTGACACTGGTAGGTCCAGGCAAAGGTCTAGATTTGAAAGTAAGAACACCTTTTACAGTGTGAGCTGGGTGTTTACTGATGAAGAGTACTCAACATTTGACGCTTTCCACAGGTTGGCGATAAACAACGGCAATGACTTCTTTGATATCGAGTTACCAACGGGGTCCGGTGTGGAAGTAGTCACGGCGCGTATCGTGGATGGCGAATACAAAGTGAAAGCCAAAGGTAATTTCAATTGGGTCATAACCGCACAGCTTGAGGTTTTAAGCTCCTTGTAGGGACCAATATCAATTGACAAGAACTAATTTTAAATATCAAATAAACAAATCATGTCTTTAGCAACTGAACTACAAGCAATAATTGACAAAATATCTGAGGACGAGGTTCTTCTCTATACGTTTGTAAATGGCGATATTAACACTGTAGTCAACGGTGCCGGGGGCCCATACCCATCACTTGCTAAACTTACAAGTGACCTCTCTACTGCTTACACCAAGCAGGAGGTGGATGACTTCCTGGCGTTAAAAGCAACACTTGAATCCCCAGCATTGACTGGAACCCCAACCGCCCCAACACAGAGTCCCCTTGATAACTCAACAAAAATTGCAACAACAGCTTATGTTGACTCTTCAGTAGGGCCAAGCGATAAGGGTTTTTTCCTAACAGAGGCCGCATTGGTGGCCGAGTACCCAACAGGTCAAGATGGATGGTACGCCGTTGTTGGAGAAACCGACACCGTGTGGACTTGGGATTCTGACACAACGGCTTGGAAAAATACCGATACAAATTCACAGGGAACTGTCACTTCCATTGGCATCACTGATGGGAACGGTATTACATCAAGCGGGGGACCGGTTACACTTTCCGGTGATATCACTGTCGGACTTGATACCGCAACACAATCAACACTTGCAAGTGTCGCAGACAAGGCCCCAATTGCCAATCCTACATTTACCGGGACAGCCACAATTCCGACTGCGGATATCACAACTGCCAACATCACAACTGGTAACATCACAACTGCCAACATCACAACTGCCGATATCACGACTGCGAATTTTAATGCGGGTGCGATTAATGGTGGAGAGCTTAGTTGGAACGGTCAAGAAAGGACACTGAACCTTGTTACTGGAGTGGACACAACTATTCAAGTTGGGCAAGAGTTGGTGCTGTATGCTGTAAATAAATCTGGGGCAACAATACCCAATGGAAGTGTTGTATCAATAAGCGGTTCTCAGGGAAACAAGCCAGCTATTGTTTTAGCCCAAGCTGATACTGTAGCAAATGCACGAAAAGCAATTGGCGTCACAACTGAATCCATTCTTAATAATTCTAGTGGTTTTGTCACACTAAACGGAAAAGTTAGAGATCTAGTTCTGGACGACGGCACTTACGGTTTAGGTCAAGTAGTTTACTTGAGCAGCACTGTTGCTGGGGGTATTACAAACATTCAGCCAGACATAAGTGTTGAGCTTGGTCACGTTTTAGCAAATACCACTGGGGGCAACACAAACGGAGTGATTGAGGTTCAGATTAATAATGAATCAGCGGTGCATGAGCTTCAGCAAGAGTTGCTACCCTTAATTGCAATAAACACAGCTAAGGTTGGTATTACAACAGCACAGGCAGATGCTATTAATACCGCATTGCAACCAACCGACCCAACTCTGGATTCAGTCACAGACAACGGAGCAACCACGCGCAACAATATTAGTGTTGGCAACATTGCAACATTACACCCAACCGCTGCCTCAAATGATAACGTGGCCACTGGACTACAATCCGCGTCAATCGGCGGAAGAAAAAACAATGCGAGCGGAAGCAGGGCGACCACTTTTGGAGGTAGAGACAACACAGTAAGTGGGGGAGACAGCACTGCAGTAGGTGGCAACACACAAAAAGTGATTGGTAATGAATCGGAGGGAATAGGATCAACAAACCTTGATTTATTTTCTAAATATACTTCTGCTGTAGGAGCAGCAAATAGCACTATAGGAACACTGAATGGAGTTGCTCCAAACCCAGAAGACCTTTACCAAGATGAGTCATACGCAAAACATTCTATTATCTTAGGTGGTGAAAATATAGAAATCCAACACGCACAATATGCCGCTACAGTGGGTGGAGATGCAAATACAATTGAGACAGGTCATCACCGCTCTGTGATTTTAGGAGGCACGGGCATTACAACCGATGCAACAGATACAGTTTTCGTCCCAAGCCTCAACGTAGGTGCAGGATTCAAAATGCCAACAGGTGCAACGGATTCTTACATCCTAACATCAAACGCAACTGGTGCGGGAACGTGGCAAGCTAATGAAAAGGTAAGCAGTGACACAGCTGGAGAGGCGGCGGGAAGCACTTCTGTATTAAATATGGTAAGCTTAACTCAAGATCAGTATAATACTGCACTAGCAGAGTTCCCAGATACCATCAAGGATACAACCCTTTACATCATTAAATCGTAATGCCAATTGCACTAGGAAGTTCAAATGTAAGTAAAATCTATCTCGGATCAAATGAGATTGATGCATCATATCTAGGAACGGACTCTATTCTTGCAGCGCAGGACTTGCTGTTCACTGTTGATGCTTCGATTAGCACATCGCTTACAGTTTCTAATTTAGATTCGAATGCTAGTTATTCTGGTGTAATTGATTGGGGTGATGGAAGTGCTGACACAATCCTATCTGGAACTGGTAATACAAGTATTTCGCACACTTTCACTTCTACTGGTGTATATCAAGTGGGGGTAAGCGGAAGTGCAGTTCCTAGGTTTAGGCTTTCAAGTCAATTAAACGTAGTTTCATTAGAGAGCTTAGGAAATGTAGGTCTTCAAACTACAGATTCTATGTTCTATGGCTGCACTAACCTAGCGGGCGTCATCATCGGCAACAGCGTCACCAGCATCGGGGATCAAGCATTCTCTGGCTGCAGCAGCCTGACGAGCATCACCATTCCCGACAGCGTCACCAGCATCGGGAATTTAGTATTTGCTGTCTGCAGCAGCCTGACGAGCATCACCATTCCCGACAGCGTCACCAGCATGGGGTCTGGCGTATTCTTTAACTGCGGCAGCCTGACGAACATCACCATTCCTGACAGCGTCACCAGCATCGGGACTAATGTATTCTATAACTGCAGCAGCCTGACGAGCGTCACCATCCCCGACAGCGTCACCAGCATCGGGGGTAACGCATTCAGTTACTCTGGCCTGACGAGCGTCACCATCCCCGACAGCGTCACCAACATCGGGGGTAGCGCATTCGCTTACTGCAGCGGCCTGACGAGCGTCATCATCGGCAACAGCGTCACCAACATCGGGACTAATGTATTCTATCAATGCGGCAGCCTGACTGACGTCAGCCTGAATAGTGCTAGTGCAAACTTACAATCGGCTGGCTATTATTTTTACAATTACGTCACTAGTATTAATATCCCTGAGAATACGCTGCAAATAGCCAACTATGCCTTCTACGGGTGCTCTAAAGTCACGAGCGTCACCATCCCCGACAGCGTCACCAGCATTGGGAATGACGCATTCTATAACTGCGACAGCCTGACGAGCATCACCATCCCCGACAGCATCACCAGTATCGGGGTGCGCGCATTCAGTGACTGCGGTGGCCTGACGAGCATCATCATCCCCAACAGCGTCACCAGCATCGGGTCTCAAGTATTCTCCAACTGCACTCTTTTAGCGACTGTTGATCTGTCTCTGCCTAAATATGTCATAGATGCAGCTACGTATATTTTCTTTGACACATCATCACCACTTATTTTAAATGTCCCAACTGGAACTGCTAGCTGGACAGCAGGAACTGGTCAGTCAATTGGCGGCAACACAAATGTAACTGTGAACTTAGTATAATGCACGACATTCTCTACAAATCAACCATTGGCACAGGGGGCTTTATCGCTACCATCGAACTGGGGCATATTAACGAACTTCTAGGACTAGTCGTGGGTTTTGCTACTCTAGTCTATATGTCTGCATCCGCAGTCAAGGTAATTAAAGAACTCCAGAAAAAGGATTAATATGACACCGGAACTATTAGCAATGCTGGGCGGGGGCGTAAGCGGCTTCGTAATGAAGATGATCGCACATCAGTCCGAGAATCAGGCTAGGCTCTTTGAGCGTATGATTCAGAAGCAGGTGGCAGCGGATGATTCGGCAGACCGGGCAGCAGGCCGGGGCGGTGTGTATATGCGGCGGCTTATCACAGCGGCTGTCATCTTCGCGATTGTACTGGCCCCCTTTATCTTCGCATTCACTGAAGTGGGTATCACCCTTCAATCGGAATCCAAGGGATTCCTAGGGCTATTTAAGCGTCTAGAGTGGTCCACTGTACAGGGTTTTGTTATCCTACCAGAGATCCGCCAAACTGCACTGGCAATTGTTGGTTTCTATTTTGGTAGTTCGCAGGTCAAATAAGTTATGGCTTTTACCAAAGCGCAAAGTGAAGCAATTGATGCTTACATTGAAGTTGGTTCTTATCGGGGTGCAGCCAGAAAGCTTGGCAAAGCTGAATCAACAATACGCAGCATAATAAAGAGACTGGAAAGACTAGGGCAAGTTCCTTGGAAGTCGGGGGCACCAACGCCAGCACATTTGAATGTCGGCAAGACAACGGTTCAATATGATGGTGCTGGCAATGTTATCCAGGAGTGGAGGAGACTCCACCCGAAAACACAGGCCATGCAGGATTTTGTGGATGGGCTGTGCGATCAAGTCAAAGGCTTGGGTAAAGCACCTGTAAGAAAGGCTAAAAAGACAGACACCGAGGATTTACTTTTTGAACTAGATATTTTCGATGCACACGTTGGTATGTACGCCGACGAAAAAGAAACCAAAGACGCTGACTACAACTGTGATATTGCAGCGGCCCGAATGGTACAGGCCGCCGAAGGTTTAGCCGCAAGAGCAAGACGGCCAGGAAAATGCGTCCTGGTATTCGGAGGTGACATGATGCACAGCGACAATCGAAGCAATCAGACAGAGGCCAGTGGGCACGTGCTCGACGTTGATACCCGGTACCATAGGGTGGTAGAGTATTTGATCCGTGCTTGCAGAGATGTTGTACAGGTTGCTGCCTCTATTGCCGCTGAGGTAGAGATTGTAGTGCTAGAGGGTAATCACTCTTGGCACTCCGAAGTGTGGCTTTCACGGGTTCTAGATGCCTATTACAGCCAATGCCCAAACATTAAGGTCAAATCTGATCCCTCCCCTAGGAAGCACATGGTGTTCGGCGACAATTTATTACTGTGGGCGCACGGCGACAGGATTGCGGCACAAAAGTGGCCCATGATTATTGCCGCTGAGTTTGCTAAGGAGTGGGGCCAAACCAAGTACCGACACCTTAAGATGGGCCACATACACCATAAGAAGACAATTGCACCAGTTATTGTTGACGAACAGTCGGGCCTGGTGGTTGAGTACCTAGAGGCATTATGTGCCACGGATGCATGGCACTCTGGAGCTGGCTTTGTTGGAAGCCAAAAAGGGGCAAGTGCGTTTGAGTATCACAAGACCGAAGGACTAACGACACGATATTTTAAATCTATATGAAATTAATTGCGCTCAATGGAGCTAAAACAGTTGGTAAAACAACAATCGCCAAGGCACTACAATTTCGAAGTAGAGATGTTAAAATTTTATCCTTTGCGACCCCTTTACGTGCAATGCTTAACGCAATAGGTGTTGAGGATCGATATTTGAATTTAGATAAAGAGGAGCCGGTCCCCGGTCTTGGAAAGTCAGCTAGGGACATGCTTTGCACTCTGGGCACTGAGTGGGGCCGAGGAATGGTCAATGAGTCAATTTGGCTTTGGGCTATGGGCAGACAAATTGACGAGCTGGTTTACAACTCCAAGAGACCAGATGATTTAATTATAGTCATAGATGATTGTAGGTTTCCAAATGAGGCCGACTGGGTTAAGTGTAGTGGGGGGAAGGTTGTTTGTTTGTTTCGGGACGGGATTGAATATACAAAAGGCCACGACAGTGAATTGCCACTGCCTGAGAATTTGATAGATTACAAACTTGATGCAGGTGACATTCAAAATTCTGTAAATATAATCCTTCCAATTTAACCTTTTATAGTTTAAACATCCTGTATGCCAAACGATGCCTACAGCGAAGCAATTAAAGAGGCTTATGCCTCCGCCCCAACAGACATAGTCATAATTGATACACTTGAGATAAGTCACCCCTCTTTACCTGGGGGGACTATGTGGTTATCAAAAACTCTGGTTGACTACACTTTAACACTTGAGGATGGAGTAACCAATCAGCTCTTCGGCGCAACTGGTTTTGAATTTAAACTGCCAGCGGCGGGGGAGAATGGTCTTCAGGAGCTAGACATTGTGATAGACAATGTTGATAGGCGTGTCAGTGAGTTCATGAATGCGGTAAAAGACTCAAAGGATCCCGTCAAGCTCACCTACCGACCGTACTTGTCCACAGATTTAACCGCACCACAGTTGGACCCCCCTTTGGTTCTGAATGTAACGGATGTCAAAGCAGACGTATTTAAAGTGACTGCAAGAGCGACATTCGCCGACCTTTTAAATAAGAAGCACCCACTACAGATGTACACCAGAGCGAGGTTTCCAAGCTTGGGGGGCTCATAGAGGAATGGACAAGCACTGGGCAATTGATTATATAGGTTTACCTTGGGTAGCCGGGGGAGTAGGACCTGATGAGTTTGATTGCTGGGGCCTAGTTATAGATGTTTACTCAAAATTCAAGGGTGTAGAACTACCCAGAATGGCTGGTGTTGATCGGAGGAACCCTGTGGACATCTATAAAGAGATATTAAAATACAGAAAATTAGAGTCTGTAACCAACATGGGGTTTTATGAAGTTACTCAACCACAAGAGTTTGACATAGCATTACTTGGCAGATCTAATAACTGCCATCATGTTGGGGTATTTACAGATGGCTCCGGTAGTGGTATTGTACATTGCGCTGAAGCTTCGGGGGTAGTATTTGAAACCAGGTCCCAACTTAAAATTGAAAGGTACAACAAAATATTCTATTACAGATATGGCCAAAGCGATACACATAACTAATCCCTTCTCGAAAAAAATCGAAACAATCTTTGATTTCGAGAAAAACGAGACCGTTTTGGATGCAGCTGCGAAGTTGTACGGGGATGGTAATGCTGACTTTGTAGTTCCAACAATTTGCATAATCGGTGACAAACCATTATTGAGAAAAGAGTGGGTGTCTTATATACCAGAGGACTCCGAGGTTGTAAGCTTTGTTGCAGTGACTGGAAATCCCGTTGTCTACATAATCATAGCCGTCGTTGTTTCTATTGCGGTCAGTTTGTTAATGGTTGTGACACCCCCCAAAATGGGGTCGATACCTGAACCTGACCCTGTGTTCACCCTACGGGGCCAAACTAATAAAGTAAAGCTGGGTGATCCAATTGAAGACCACTATGGTCGTGTCAGAATTTTCCCTTCATACGCCGCCATATCTTATAACAAGTACATAGACAATGAACAGTATCTGTATTCTTTGTTTTGTCTTGGTCAAGGCGAGTTCGAAATTGAGAATGTATTTGTTGAGGATACCAATATCAATAACTTTGACGATACTGAGTATGTAGTCTACGAGCCAGGTGAAACAGTTGATTTGTTTAGGGACAATGTTGAAACTTCTAACGAGGTTGCTGGGATTGAAATGTTTGGTCCCAATGAGCCTGAATATGACAGTTGGGTTGGACCCTTCGCCGCTGGTGGGCCACAAAGTTCATCTGACATCATTGAAGTTGATGTCATTATCCCACAGGGCCTAAACTATTCAAACGATGAGGGCGGGCTAGATAGCCGTACTGTAACTGCATCGTTTCAATATCGGCAAATTGATCAAAATGGTGACCCGGTTGGGAATTGGCTAGTATTAAGTGAGTTCTCAAAGACATTGAGAACTGTGACTCCACAAAGATACACCCTGACGAAGGTAGTACCTTCCGGCAGATATGAGGTTCGGGCCAGAAGAACTAATAACAAGGACACAAACTTCCGCGCAAACAATACTGTCAAGTGGGAGAGTCTCAGAGCTTTTTTGCCAAATGTTGGCAACTATGGTGACGTAACATTGTTGGCTATAAGAGCACGGGCTAGTAATAACTTTAATGATAGCTCAAGAAGCCAGATCAATTTGTTTGCAACTCGTAAACTGCCAATCTGGAACGGTGTACAATGGTCCAACCCTGTCGCAACTCGGTCAGCCGTTTGGGCCATGGCCAACATCTTTAGGTCAATCTATGGAGGCAACGTCACTGAAGATAAGTTCTTCGATCTTGATGATTTCCTTTTAAAGGATCAACAGCTTAACGCAGAAGGCAGAACTTTCGACTGGACCTTTGATACTAGAGGGACCGTCTGGGAGGATGCCGCAACGGTTTGTAGAGCTGTTCGTGGGAGGCCACTCTTAAGGGGCTCGATTATAACAATCGCTTTAGAGAGATCAAAAACAATACCAACGGCTGTTTTTGGCCCAAACAATATTGTAAGCGGCTCACTTGAATGGGACATAAAAATCTACAATCAGAACGAGTACGATGGTATCGAGGCGGAGTACGTTGATCCCATAACTTGGAAATCAGAAGTCCTGGTGTGTGCGTTGCCAGATTCTGGTGCGGATTACCTAGAGCCAATGAAGTTCCCTGGTATCACCAACAGGGACATTGCTTATCGCGAAGGTATGTACGAGGAAAGTAAGCGAAGGTACAATAGAGAGAATGTAACCTTCTCGACCGGACTTGAGGGTCACATACCAACTTGGGGTGACTTGATACTTGTTCAGCATGATTTACCAAAGTGGGGTCAAGGCGGCAGGTTGTTAGCTTTCCAGGGTTTAGTACTACAACTTGATAGTGAGGTTACCTTCACAACTGGTGAGGTGCACCAAGTGGTATTGAAAGATAAAACAGGTGCTGCCTCCGGGCCGCACATAGTAACAGAAGTAGTCGGTGACCCTTATAAAGTTGAGCTCCAAAGTCCTATAGACTTAAGCGTCTTTGATTTTTCTAGTACACATGAGCTACCAATCTTTGCATTTGGTGTGCAAAACCTTGAAGGCAAACTTTTAACCGTTGTTGATGTTTCAACCAATGGTGAAGAAGAAATCTCGATAACTGGGGTCAACTATGACTCTAGAGTTTTTTACTACGACACACAATCCCCTGCACCTCCGCTACCTGGCCCGAGTGTAATCGACTCATGGAGCCTTCCCAAGGTCAATGGCCTTGGCTACAGTTTAAGCAATGATGCAAGTCGTGTCACGATACTCTGGAACGCAATTCGATCCGCGAGATTGTTCATTGTCCAGTGGTCTGATAATGTAACAACATATATTGATTCGGTAGAGGTTACTGACAATACTCTCACATTGGATGTACCTTACACCCCAATGTATATCCGTGTAGCTGCCGTAACTGATTTAGGTCAAGGACCGTGGTCGGGTGTTACTTTGTCACAAAGTGCTACGGAGGCCGCAGTTCCAGTCCTCCCGTCCAATGTAAATGTTGTTTCTGGCTATGGCTCGTTGCAAGTATACTGGGATACCCAAGCTGGTGCAGACTTCTATGAAATTTCAGCTAAACCATTTGCAAATGATGCACCATCAGCAGATGCCATAAGTGAGATAAACAATTACTTACTAGTTGGGCTGGGTGGTAATGAACTAATATATTTCCGAGTTAGAGCCGTCAAAACACTAACAACTGGGACACTGCTTTATTCCGCTTGGTCAAACCCTGTTGAGGGTACGACTAATGTCGTTATAGGTCAAAATTACTACGGACCAACCGCACCACCAGACCCTGGTGGGGTTTCAGCGGAAGGTGCAATTTGGTTTGATACTGACGATGGTAATAGAATGTACCGTTGGAGCGGCTCCGCTTGGGTAGACGTTCAAAAAGTCTTGGAGGCGGATGACTTCGGTCTTGGTATCCGCCCAATTCAGATTGTATCAGCACTCCCAATACTGCCAGATAGTGATTACCCTGATGGCTCACAGGTAACTTTGACCACAGATGACTACAGACTGTACCGTAACAACGGTGGCACCTGGGACTACTCAGTAAATACAGAGCAGATCGACGATGACGCAATCACTTCGATTAAGATCGAAGATAATGCAGTTAGTGCCGGTAAGATCTTAGCTAATTCTGTAACTGCCGATAAGATTGCAGCTAATAGTATAACCGCATCAAAACTTACACTTGGTGGGACTACTGGTAACATTGTAGGAACCTCTAACCTGACCGATTATTCCTACTGGACTCTTAAACAGGGTACAAATTTAACTTTTGAAAACCCTTCCAATCCGGTTACTTGGAATTCTACTAAGATTGCCAAGTTGGGTGACAATGCAAATGTTATAGTTGTAGACGGCAAAACTTTCGAGGTTGAGCCAGGTGATGTAATAAGTGCAAGATACAAAGCATATATAAATTCCGGCACTGCGGGGACTGTATATATGGACATTAAGTACTCCCAGAATGAAGATTTCACTGGCACCTTATCGTACGGTTACTTCTCAAATGGGTATATCCCATATAATGTTCTTACAACTGTCGAAGGTAAAGCTCCACCAGTCCCCACCGGTTACAGATTTGCAAAAATCAGGATGGTCAAACTTAATAATGGCCCACTCCGTGCATACTTTGGGGACACATATTTTAAAAAAGCTATAGACACGCGCTTGATAGTAGACGGAGCTATTGAAGCTTCCCAAATTTCAGCGGGTGCAATCACCGCCGATGCGATAGGTACCAACGAGATTGTTGCTAGCCTGGCCAACTTGTCCCAGGCTGTGATTGATGACCTATCTGTTGGAAGTATATCTGCGGGTGAGATCACATCGGGCACAATTGACACTGCTGTGTTTACCCTGAGTGGCACTGGTGGTGTGATTAAATCTGATAACTTTGTTTCTGGATCGACGGGTTTCCAAATCGACGGCAGTGGTACAGCAGAGTTTAGTGATGTCACAGTGCGCGGCAAGATTGAGAGTTCAAAGATAATAGTTGATGATGATGTTTATCTATATAAATCAGATGCATTGACAAAGCCCGCTAAACCAACTGTGTTTTTTACACAGCCACCACAAAGCTTTACTAATGTGTTGGGGACACGATACACAGCTGGTGTCGAACTTTATGGTAGAAATTCGGTAGGTTCAACAACGGAGAACCGAATTTTAACAAACTCCGCAGGCAATTGCACTGTTGATATAGCAGCTTATGGGACAGTTCCTAGTACTGATTTTGGGGGTAGTAATGTTTCGGGTATGGGAGTTGACCTTGTATATAGTACCGATGGGGGCGCGAGTTGGTCGTTTTTAACCGCAATACCCAAAATCTTTGAAGCTCCAGTGTGGCTTCCAGGGGAAGAAGATCCTGAATACTCAATTATATATATGCTTAATGGGACGTTTCAAGTCCCGGTGACGGCCTCACAAATAATCCGTTTTGCAGTGCGGATAACTCAGGGTTATACCAGTTCTACTTTACAATATATAACCATAAACATCATAGCACAAAATTGGTCTTAGATATTAATATTATGGCACTACTAAAAACACACACATTAGAAAATGGTATCCCCATTGAATACTGGGCAGTCAAACAGTCCACTGAGTTTGATTATCACGCTCAGGTCTGCCGCTTGTGGATTCTAGCATGGATCAGTAAAGCAACCAGGGACGGTGGCTCAGGATACGTACACCAGGCGACCCGTGATTACTATGTTAGCGTTGAAGACTTCAACACCTACTTCTCCGACGAGGTTCTTAAGCAAGAAGGTAATTCATTTAACTCTCAGGCTTATGCATACATCTTGGCAAATGATCCATTCTTTGCGGACGCTGTTGAAATCTAAACTCTTGCGAGATCTTGCAGATTCTTAACAGCGGCTAGGAAACCGTCTTGGCCCTCGCCACGTGCCCTGAGAGACTCGAGGACTGCATCATCTACAGTCCCAGGGCAGACAATCCTTACAACCCTTGTCTCCTCTTTTTGACCTGTTCTTGCAAGCCGAGCGTTGAACTGGTCATACAGTTCCCTGGACCATGTCGGTGAAAACCAAACCGCTATACGGCCACCGTCCTGCAACCGATCAACACCATGTCCGATTGATCGGGGATCGGCTACAAGCATGGGTATCTTACCGGCGACCCACCTATCAAGGGTATCTTCACGAAATAGCTCAGCCCCCTTGCAGGATTTCAAGATTCTTGACTGCTCATGCTTGAAGGCAGTGGCCACTAGGATCGGCCCGGGGTTGTCCTTTTGAAACTTCTTTAGTGCTTTGATCTTGTTGTCATGGACCAGGCCAACAGAACGATTCTCATCGTATACAGCCCCTGAGGTTACCTGTAAAAGTTTGTTCATCTTGACGGCAGCATTTACCGCCACCACTTCTTTCCCATCCTCCAGCTCGGCCAGGAACTCCTTCTGAAGTTCTTTGTATATCTTGGCCGCCTCCTTTGGCAAAGAAACCTCAATGTCCTCAACGCTTGTTGGTGGTATGTCCAGCCAATCCTCGGACCTAAGTACCAAAGAGAGATCGGAAAGCTTCTCGGTTACAACCTCATCAGCCCCAGGACGTGCTAGCCATTTTGGGAACTGTGAAAAAGCATTGTCGGGTTTTAGATAAGCCTGACGAAACCCATAGAATGATTTGCCCAAAAGATCACCGCCATCTAGAAGGCGGATTTGAGAGAACAAGTCAATGATACCATTGGGTCTTGGGGTGCCGGTAAGGCCCCAGTGCCGTTCAAAGAGGTCCCGATACTTGCGGATGGTGTTTATCCGTTTGCTGCTATGCGATTTAGCCTTAGAGAGCTCGTCCCATATGATGGTGTCCACTGGCATGTCTTCTTTCTTAACGCCTTCAAGGCAAGACTTACAGAATTGTGGTATCCTTTCGTAGTTCAGCAAATAGATATCAGCGGAGCCATCCTTCCATGCTTGCATACCCTCCTTGGTTCTCAGCAACGCAACCCTCATCCATTTAAACTTATCCCACTTCTGGATTTCATAAGGCCAAGTTAACACTGACACTCTAAGGGGTGCCACAATTAGCGCACCCTTTGTGGCACCCTCACAAAAAAGATCGTCCAGTGCCGAGAGTGTCATTGATGACTTGCCCAACCCCATCCCGGCAAAGAGTGCGGCTACATTCCGATCTTTCAACCATTTGATTCCTATGTCTTGGTGTTTAAGGGGCTGGAATTGCATCTGATATTCTCACTATTCTTTCTTTCTGACTACGGGTAAAGGACCTAAGAGTGTCCATCTTTTTAACGAACTTACGATCTTCTCTGCTCATCAACTTGTAGAACTTAGGCTTCTTAAGCCTATAAAGCACAGACTTTAATTCAAAAAAGTTTGGTGGGTTCTTCATTTGCAAATTGAATCAATGAGAAGCTTACCCGAAATAACATCGTCGCACCAGGCAGCTCGGGCGTTGTTTTCTTTCAGCTTATTAATTTCACGAAGTTGAAGTTTAGTTGGCTTTTTACCGGGGGCTTTAAGCTCAAGAAAAAGAACCTCTCCTGATGGCGATATTACTATTCTATCAGGCACACCTCTGTTGCTTGGGGATGAAAACTTATAGTATATGCAGCCTCTCAATTTAGCATAACTACCTATTTTCTTTTCAACTTCTTTTTCAAGCATAGGACAAAGTAACAGGTATCATTTGTTTCTTGGGATTAGATTCTATAATCTTCCTCATGATAATGACCCGCTCCGCTTTTTGCAAACGGATTATAAATTTATTGATCATTGGGGAGCGTGGTCTCTTCCTTTCGAGTTCAATAAGGATTAACTTTTTTAGGTCTTCCGCTGATGGTGGATTGCTAGAAAGAGCGGAATTCATTGCATTCCAGCAGTTTAAATAACCCACGCTTTTCAAGCGCAGTCTGTCCTCTTGAGTAACCTCAGGAGTTTCCGGGAATGGTTTAAAATTTTTCATGGTACATATAATAAATGGTTTTTAATCTTTTTAGTCAAGGTTTAGTCTTTGCGATAGAATGGCACCTCAGAACCCTCCGCTTCAATTGGCAGACCGTCCGCCCATTCTGGTAAATCACATAGTATCTCACAGAACTCTTCGATGCTTTGACCAGGCTTGATCTTGGCAAGGGCCTGGTCGTGAACCAGCATGAATATCTCATAGCCTTTGGCCTGTGCCTTCACAGCACCGTTTGACATAACGTCACCGGCCACGGCTTGAGTTGCATTCTCTAAAAGCTTACCACCATAGGTTGATACCCAGCCCCACATGTTGGACTTACCCGGCACCTTACCCCAGAATACTATCTCTTGGCTCTTGTAAGTGTCCCCCTTGTAAGTCTTCTCGACCATATCCAACCGAGCTCTTGGATAGATCAAGCAGTGGCCACTTGGTACACGCATTATTAGAGCGGGGAAACCACACTCATTGCCGTAGCAAAATACTACCTTGTCAGTGCCATTGAACTTAGTCCCTGGAGCCTTGATAGCGGCCTTGGCAGCTTCATTGATTGACTTCCAAGATGCTGAGACCCTGTTGTTTACCTTTCGGAAAGTTTTGATTGCGCGGCTGGCTAGGTCTGTGCTGACATTTTGTCCATATGCCTCGCAAGTACCCTTGAACTTGTCCTCGCCCATGCCGAAACCGCAACCTAGGACCGCTTGCTTGCCAACAAACCTTTGTTCTTTGGTGACCTCCTCGGGCTCTATGCCAAAGATGTGTGATGACATAACCTTGTAGATATCTTTATTGGCCCTGAATAGATCAAGGCTATCCTCCTGATCACAGAGCCAGCAAACGATCCTAGCCTCAATAGATGCGTAGTCAGCGTCAAAGAATCCACGCTCCCCCTTGGGCTGAATGAAATGCCTTATACAAGATGCAATTGCAAGAAGCGGGTTGTCATAAAGCATCTCTAAGGTGTCTAACTCGAGTGCACCAGAACAAAGAGTACTGTAAAAATTTTCAGTGTCTTTGATTTCAGGCCGTTTAAAGTTTTGTGGCTGGATAATTCTGCCAGCCCATCTGTGCGTCCTTTCGGCACCGGACCACATGAGTGCACCACGGACGTGCCCATCTGAGTTAGCCGCCGACAACATGGTTGGTATCTTTTTTAGAGCTGCGAAGCCTAGAAGTGATCGCATCTTCAAAGCTTCATATGCAATCGGTTCCATTCCGATTGCCTTAGGGTCAGTTCCCAAAACACCTGAGACCGTTGCAACCTGTAGGTTCTTACCAGGATATCCCTTGGACTGGAGCCACTCAACAAATTTTATTGTTTGAGTTGGTCTAAGGCCAACGATTTTCTCAAACTTTACCGAAAGCTTTTCGTTAAATTCATTTACTAGTTTGTCTGTAAACAAAAGACCGTCTACGTTTACTGGCACACCACGGTCGTTCATTTTTGCATCAAACAAAAATCCTTCTAGCGGATCACCTTTAAGATCAAACTTCTTTAAAGCTTTGTGGACCTTCTGTTCGGTCCGGACATCCTGGAGACAGTAGTATCCGAAATCTTTAAACTCATCGGGTCTATCCTCAGGCATCAATCTAAGACCTTTGTTTTCACCCGTTGAAGCTGGGATGCTAAACATACGAATAAGCTTCATACCGGAAGTGTCCTTTAACTCGTCAAGACCTAGGAAGGAAGCGCACTTTGCAAGGCTTGAGGGTATTGCGGCACGTCGAGCCATGGAAGCCGTACAACGCCATTGTGTTACATCAGGTACAGGTAAAGAGAATGTCTTAGTCCAATTGTACTTAGAGATGGCATTTTCAAATTGTGAATTGTGTGCATAGATCAGAGCATCTTTGTTTTCAGATACCTCACGCAAGAGTTTCAATGCTGGTTCATTTTCTTTATCACTTGCGTTTACTGACCAAAGCACAGGCTCTGAATCCCCCTCCGCAATAGCGCAGAGGAGGATCTTAGTTGAGGGGTCTTCAGCATACCTATAAGCACCATACTTTTTAAGGTCAGCACAACTGAAGGTCTCAAAGTCTAAATGGTATAAAGCCATATTAAACGTCCAGCAAATAGAAAGCTTGGTCTAGGTATTTGTCATACCCACTTTTATCACCGGATGCCTTAGCAAGACCCTTTGCCACCGAAGATACCATGTCATCAAAGTCACAGTGCAGTGGGGTTCTTGCAATTATTTTTGAGGCTGTTTCGATTTCAAGATAGTTACCGACCTCCTGAGCTAGGCCATGGTTGTCATTCAGTAGCTCCGCTATTTCTAATCCTTTATTAATTATGTTCATAACTGTTAAACGTTTTTAGGTTTCAAGTGTTAAAAAATGCCCTCCTCAAATCGAGGAGGGCAAAGTTTATAGATACTAGTCGAGCATCGACTCGGAATCATCTTCGATATCATCAAAGACAGAACCAACGTCTACACGGGCTTCACCGAATGGGTTGCCATCCTTAACAAACTGGACAGCCAAGAGGTTTGCGTTGATACGCTTACCAAACTTGTTGTTTTGTGCCCACAGTGTAATGACTGCGTTAACATAGCAGCCGGGATAAATCTTGTTATCATCCTCGGTTAGTGGAACGGACTTAATCTTGTCCACAATCTGCGGTCGGTTTTTGTTTGATGCCGATACAAACATGATACCTTCACCAAAGCCATCTTTTGGAGAACCATCATCATCCGTCTTCTCAGCACCGTCACGCAAGCAAACACCCTTCAGTGCCTTTGTGTTACCCTTGAAGTATTCCTTCACTAGTGAGTCAACACCATCTTGGATACGTTTGATATCCTCGGCATTTTCTTCATTGTCCATAATGAACGTAGCTGAATACTTAGGATCTGTTTGTTCTCCACCGGCTCCTTGGAAGGAAGCTGCCTTAAAAAGGTTAGGAAAAGAGAGGCGGACATTCTTGATTACGATTTGCATACTTATTATTTGTTATTGTTTTTTACTGTTTATTGCCAGAGTGGCAATGAGAGAGATACTTTATAATTAATTGTTGTCAAACACTTTTAGATATTTTCGAAGTTGTCAGTGATTTGTGTAATAATTGAATCACGTTCATCCTGTCCATTTACAAGTATTGGTGAGCCAGGTTTGCGATCAGTTAAATCCTCAAAGCGATTCTTAAACCTAGTTGATAGAGTTTGTTTTTTGAGAAGCTTCTCAGCCTGTGCCAATGATATTAGTTTCTTGGTGTAGCGATCCTCAGACTTGATCTTAGTCTTAATAAGTTTGTCAGCCTCGGATTCGTTGGTCCACTTACGTTGACCTCTATTACCCTGAACAATTTTTAAACCTTCTACCGGGAGACCTTTTAGTATTCTTTCTTTGGCATCGTCGGTTACAGAATTGACCCATTTAATTAAGTCTTTCCCGTGGTTTACAACAGTAGCAATTTGTTTATCGCTTAGAGTCTCAAAGCTTGGGCCCACAAATTTATCAGTTGGCTCTTCTTTTAAATCTGAGAGTTGCGCAACCGCATCAATTGAAGCGCGGCTAAAATTATTTGTGGCATAATCAGCCCTTGCGGAACAAACACCTTTGGCAGGACAAAACTGACAACCCTCCTGGCTCGGATAGAAATCTAAGTCATGGCCCTCAGTAATGTCTACAACCGCATTTGTAATTGGTTTACAGAACTCAATTAGTTCGCCTAGGTTTAGTGACCAAACACGGGTAGGGTTGTCACCCCTTGTGCGAGGTTGATGAATTGATATGATAACACTTGTGTCCGGAGTAAAATCAATCTCAGACCAGAGGTCTTCAATCAAAGACATAGCGTAGATTGCTAGCTGTGAGTTATCTTTGGCCTCAACCTCAACACCTTTACCATATTTTAGGTCTAGGATCTGAACGCTTTTCTGTGACACCACCGCATAGTCAACTGTACCCGTGTCCTCAGGTTTGTAAAAGAGAGGTACGGAGCTTTCAATAAGCACCTTATCTCCTTCCTTCACAAGCCTCTTAGCTAGGTTTACATAGCTACCTACGGCCTCACACATCTCCTCGCCATCATAATCGCTCTCAAGTATCTCAGGGTGGAAAGGGATATCATCCAGGTCCATTAAACCCTCGAGTACATTTGAAGCAAACTCATGAGCAAGGGTACCTTCCTCAGCATATGAAGAGGTGCCACCGAGTTTGATTCTGCCCTCGGCGGCTAACTCATCGATAAAGCTTACGGACCTTGTGCATTCCATCCATCTCTTGGAGGCACTGGGTGCTAGTTTTGAGTGAGTGCTCATTAGTTTGGGCAGTCCTCAAGTTTAATTCCAGCGGCATCCTCAAGATCTTTTAAGAATGAATCAATGTCCCCGGTAAAAGCTGTTAGGTTAGTTACACCATTCTTTTTTAATACCCCAGAAAGACCAACTTTGTCTTTTTTCACTTTGATCATGTAGGTAGCAATAACACGGCAGTCCTCAATAGTTGCGGTTGATTTACTTTCAACTACTGGCTCAGGCTCTTCAACTACTGGCTCCGGCTCTTCAACTACTGGCTCTGGCTCTTCAACTACTGGCTCTGGCTCTTCAACTACTGGCTCCGGCTCTTGTACCTTAACGATCAAAGGTTCAACATGTTTAGTAACAGATGCATTTAAAAGTGCGTCTGTGTTTTTTTCTAGTGCTTCGAGAAGCATTTGGATTTTATTTTCTAGTGACATATTTTTTTATCTTGTTTGGTTTTAGTTTAAAAAAGTACCGCAGATTCCCCGCTGCGGTGCCGGGTATTTCTCACTCACATTACCCCAAAGTGAGCAAGAAAAATTGAATGAGCTAATACGGAAACCGTTTATTGTAATCGTGTCAAGCAAAGGGTTGATTTTTTATTCTTCTAATCCCCAGGGGGTTCCACTTAAATCAATCCCCGACTGTATTGCTAACTGCACTAAAACTTCAGCAACTACCTTGGCTCTATTTGAATTGTTTTCATACCCTGGTAATATCTCAAGTAGCTCGTCGCAAAGCATCTCGAACATTACCTCGGCACGTTCTTCATTTGGTTCTTCACTATGCATGAAAGACAATGCTTTGTTCATTAACAAGGTTGTTGCCTCCTCAGTTATTATTGTCTTTGCCATAATTTTTTAACTTTTTTCCAATATTTATCTGTGGATGGTTTTTTGTAGCCATTCGGACCCCCATTATGAATTCGTGCTACATCCTCGATTGTGGGCTCCCTGCCTAGCCTCTCCTTAGTTGCGTATCGATCCATGTAAGCCTCAAAGATCTGAATAGCCACATCCCTTTGAAAAGCATCCTCATGGATCCAATCTTTTCCGGCATGTTCGGCGGCATCCTGGACGTATGCAGCATGCATCTGGAGGCAACCGTACGCTTTCCCGTCATCTCCTATTGCAAAGTCATTGCCACCGGATTCAATCGTTATAAGTGCTAGTATAAGTGTCATGTATGTCATGGGTTAGCTTCTGAAGTGCTTCTCGATTTTATTAGACCCAACGTATAGGTCGAAGTCCCGGTTAAAGACAGCCCGGTGTGTGACCTGTAGCCACTGGCCTATGTGCTGCGGTGCGGTGTTGCGGTTCTGTCCATCTAACCCTGCCCTTGCCAGCCTGTCTTTAATCAACTGGTTTGCTTCGGGGTCAAGTGGTTTCTCGCCGTCATTAAGGTGGTGCATGTGATCGTTCTTTGTGTATTTTTTAGTCATAATGTGCGCCCTACCGGGCTGGTTGGTGGTTGTGTTGGATTTCCTTGACTTGATTTTACTTGAGCTGAAGGTTATCTAAATATTATTGTGAATCCGGAACCTGCATTTATTGGCAAGACATTGTAGTCCATCCACTCATCGGCTTCCTCGTTGCTCATCCCCATAGCCATAAATTCTCTATGCATTAAATTGTATTCATAGACCAGGTTCCCCTTTTGATCGTTGCCAACTATGGCACTGTCAAGCCCTGTAAATCGAATGGCCTCGGGGTCCGCACTTTCTAAGTAATATTCTGTATCTTTTATCATAATATTTCAGTTAGTTCGCTGTTAATTTCCCCTTCACCATTTATCAAACCTGTGTCAATTAGATCCAAGGCCGTCCGTTGGTAGTAACCCTGGAGGTGATTTATCTGACCTGTTTTTATTAAATTGGAAAACAACTCAAGCACTTCCATGCTATTTAATTCCCCAGCTTCGAACTGCATCATTTTATCTAAGTTATCCATTTTTCTATTAGTTATACATGTAAGTTGCGACTTCGGATTCGATCATGTTCACATCCGTAAATGTGAGATGATTCATTACTGGGCCATTCAATTTGAAAAAATCCTCAGTGTCTGGGTCATAGATTTTTGCATCAACAATATCCACATGCTCAATTTCAATTTCTTCCCAGCTTTCTACACCTCTGTGTGTGTCACATTTACATTCCTTGCTGTAATAATAAACATCAACTTGCACAGTGGCATTTCCGATGCTGAGTTCTACTTCTACTTCAATTGATTTGTATTTTTCTTCCATGGTTGTTTTCTTTTTAGGTTTATTTTTGTAGGCAAAGATTAAGAGCAGATGATACTCCCTTTGCATTGGCTCCGGCTCGACGCATTGCAAGGGCAAACATCTTAGCAACATCTTCGTTGCCTTTACTTAGCTGAGAAAGCATCGACCAATACCTACCGTAGTGGTCCTTTGTTGTTTTGATGCTTGCCTCCACCTCATTTACAAAAGGTGAAAAATCTTCGGCGAGATCGTTTAGTAGTTTTTCTTTTTGTTCGTTTGTCATATTTATCTTGGTTAATTTTTTCTGGTTAAGTGAAGCAACATAAAAAACCGATTTTAGGTTCTAGTCAAGTAGATTTGTAGATTTTTCTTTAAATCTTTCTTCAGCTATACTTTGAAGGTCTAAACCCTTAAGCATCGAGTCATATTCAAGCCACAGTGTGTGGCGTTCGCCATTCAACCGGTAGCGGCCAGCCTGGACGTATCCCATCTGACGTAAGACGTTTGCAAGGTACTTACTGTTGGTCCTGTTACCCAACTCAGCATTGAGTGCATTTAGCAATGAGGTTGATGATATTAAGTCCGACTGGATCAATGGGTGATCGCCATCCTCGAGTAGCTGGTCGGTCAGTAGCTCGGCTTCAGGCATTGTGGCCTGTTGCATCTCGAGTTGGTAACGTGTGACCGGTGGAGGCCCGTCGATTGGGAAGTCATCAGGTATCTCAACACGTTCGAAGAAAGCACGGATCGCCCTAGGATAATTCTTTATCAAGTCCGCCACCCGATCAAAGTGACCCGAAGCATTAAGCTCGAGCACCTGGGCCTTGGTTTGCACCCAAGACTTTATCACAAGGTAGCGGCGGGAACCGGCACTGATCGCGAGTGCGTCTGGAAAGTTGGTGAACAGGATATAGTTGGTCACGTTATCAACTTCACGGTGATCGCGGTACTTCTGATTGATCGATACGTGGTCATCCGCAATCGGCTCTTTAAGCTTATTCTCAACCTCATAGCGTGAGTGTCCCTTGGAGTGGATCTCGTTAAGTACGGCCAACTGTGTGCCATAGGCCCAGTCATTGTAAGCGGAGAAAATCTTCTCAGGATCGACCACCTTCACATGACCATAACCCAGGGCCGACCGAATCAACTTCGCGAGTAGGCCCTTACCATTACCTTCCTGGCCCTGCGAGAGTGGTGCCCACCGGATCTTCTGACCTGGCCTTTGCACCAGCACAGCAATGAATTGTATCAGCATGTCCTGAAGCTCAGGTTCCTTGGCCAGGATGGCGATGTGAGATCGTATAATGTCACCAGCCTTCTTGATGTCCGCCTCATTGGTGGATGCCTCGGGATGGGTCATCCGGTAAGTATTAACGTAGTTGATGCCATCCTTCTTAACGAAGCTCTCGTCGGGGTTAGCCGGGTCGTAGACATCTGAAAAGACCGTTGGCACTTGCAGGTCATTAAGAACAAAATCTTGAGGCCGTACAAGTGGCGTGTTCCTAGCACGGATGTTGTCAGCCTCTCCAATCTCCTCGAGCTGCTCTTTGGTCGGCAGAAGGTATCGAGCATACAATGAGTCGAAAGCATCGCGGTCCATGGCCTCTCCCGTTCCAACACGGAATAGTTTCTTGGTCTCACCTACAAAGCACAGACCACGTGCCCAGCTTGGGATTGGTTTGTCCTTTTCCTTTTGATCCTTCTCAGCCTGGCGGACCGACGAGTGTTTCTTCTTTAGAGACTTGCGGAGGGTCGTGATCAAAACCTTCTGCTCAAATTTCTGTGAGCCAATCCGGCATATCTGAGACAGAAGCGAGTCCTGCAAAGTTGGCGTTAGGAGGGGGCATCCAGCGATCCTGTCCACGCCCTTACCAACCAATGACGCAAATGTTTCAGACTCCTCCAGCCACTTCTGGATGTCCTTAAAATACCTTTGCTGAATCTCCTCATTGTCCCAGCCGGATGACTTCGCTATTAACAAAGTGGTGCGGATTGTCACGGGCACTCGGTCGCTTGTATTCGCAGCGAAGTACTGCCAACGCTTCTCTACGTCTTCACGGCTTGTATACTTACTGCCCTTAGATGACCACTCGTCGAATGCATCAAAGGCATCCCCGTCACAGTCAACGAACTGGTGCCGCATGCCCATCCCCACTTTCACCCATGACATCATGTCTAGGTCTGGGTCAGTTTGTGAGAGCGCATCCTTAACGTCATCCAAGGTCACTGAGTCAAGCCTAGGCATGAGGAACTCGAGACCTGACAGGTTATCACTGAGTGACTGCTTGCGGCCACCCGACTTCGACACAGTGTCTAGAAGCTCAGTACCAATGAAAGCATCCTCACCCAGCGCGACTCCGGTGTGCCTGTGGGCCAATACAGGGTGGTCGTTCTCAATGTTTGTATCGATAAAGGTGGTGGGCCTGTACATGGCCTGGCTTGGTATGCATGACTCCACCGTGATCTTTGTGATGCCTAGCTTGCCAGCTACCCACGATACAGCACTCTTATACATATCAGGTGAGAAACCATCGGCCTCGACCACGACTCGGATCCTAGGGTTCTCCTGCTTATAAGAAGCCGTCTTGTAGATCGCAAAGTTGTAGTTGCCCAGCATCTCATAGACCACGCCGATGTTCGATATGATCGTGGCGGCATCGTCGTTGTCATCCACATCGATACACACCAGTGAGATCGACTCACAGTTGGCTATTGTCTTTACAGCCTTGTCCTCCTGGTCGGTCTTGAATGCTGCCGGTGTGAAGTACTTCACGCACTTATACTTCTTCTGATCCTCAGGATCCATATTGTGGAATTCCGAATAACTCTTGTTGATCCGCACAGGGTAGTTGATCTGTGTATCAAAAAACTCTTTGAAATCTGTGATGTTCAAACGATAGGCAAACTTGAATGAAGTTCTACCTGGGTCGGCTCCGAAGAATGGATTATTTCCTTTTGGCATTGTTGTTATTTTCTGGGGGTTATTGTTGCGTTGAATTTATTTCAGTAAGTTACCGCATGGTCCACTGATGGCATGCTCCGGTGTCATCTCTAGATTCATATCAAGGTCTATCTCCATGATGTTCGCGGGATGGTAATAAGAGCTGAGGCCATTGCGTGGACGTATCTCATACTCAGGAAATTTGCGGAAGTACAGGATGTATGCAACAAACATTGCCGGAATATACTTGGTGCCATATAAAGACACAAAGCACTGCCTACCTATAATGTATCCCGCCTTGGCACCTTCGAGCCTACCCTCTACCGAACGCTTCCAGTATATCTGTGCTTTAGGCATAGGGTTTTGCTTGGTCCACTTCTCACAGTCGAGCCGGAAGTTACGCTTGAAGTCAGCGACCGTGAGGTCCTCCATTGGTTTCCTCCGTGTGGAGTTCTTTGGGCGACCAATTTTCTTTGTAGTTAACATAGTGGGGGGTGGTTTATAGACCTAGGGTTTAGAGACCGTCAAGCCTTTTAGTTTAAATTTATTTAAACAGAAAGTAGCATTGTTATAGGCTTGAGCTACAAACTGAAAACTGTATATTGGTCGGAATGAAACTCAATGCAGGTCTCAACCCAAAACGATCAAAATTTTGTCAGCTTATAGCAAGCGGGTCCTCAGTGTCCGAAGCCTACGGTGAAGCCTATGAGCTTGATGAGAACCAGCCGAGGACCGCCGGTAATAACCTAATGCGTATCGAGTCCATCCAGATGGAGATCAAGCGACTACAGGCAATCACCAGGGATGTCAGCGACCATGAGAATCTACTCACCAGGAATGAGAAGCGCAAATACCTAGCAGGTGTTGTCAGGGCCAACGTTCTCGAGATCGACCCCGACAACCCTGACGACCCGAGTGGGTGGCTTGTGGAGTCTGTAGTACGCCAATATGATAAAGAAGGCAATCTTGTGCGTACCACTGTCAAATTACCTTCTAAGCTACAGGCCCTAGAGATGGACAACAAAATGACCGGGGAGAACCAGCCAGATGTGATCGAGCACAAGCTTAGCGGTGGCGTGATGCTCATCCCTACGGGAGGTGACACTTTAGACTCCTGGGAGAAGATGGCAATTTCCCAGCAGGGGGGTTTGAAGGATGGATCGATTGATGTCGAAGCGGATGAGGCTGATGATGTCGATTAGTGATGATCAACATATCAATTGTAGTGTATGATATGTTGGATGCCAGTTGTTATCTTCATTTTTGCCTTTTAGTCGATTGATTTTCAGGAAAAAAGTGGGGTTTTGTGATTTCGTCATTTTTGAAGATATATTTTCCTTTTAGGAAATAAAACCCTTTTAAAAAATTATATCGTGGAAAAAGATGATATAATCTGTCGAAGGTGGCCGCTAAAAAATGGGGGGTCATTTTGGAGGCCACCTTTTAGGTTTTATAAGTAGCTGATAATCATTGTATTGTAGTAGTGGTGGCCTCTCAACCTCTCAAATAGGTCATAAATAGGATATGTGAGTAAAATTAAAAAAGTTAGATAAAAAAATTACACACAGGGGGGGAGAGCTTTTCCCCCCATTTTAGGGGTTGAGAGGACAGAGGTTTGTAACTTGTTAGTTGTGTGGGCTTTATAAACTTGGTATCCTGGCCGCTAAAAAAAGGGGTGTTTTTTGGAGGCCACAACGATTTGGGACCGTCTGGCTTTTGGGACCGTCTGGCTTTTGGGACCGGCTGGCTTTTGGGACCGGCTGGCTTTTTCCCGATTTTTTTTTTACGCAAATCACTCCCCTACCCTACCCTACCCTACCCTACCGGATTTTTTTTTACATTTTTTTTACATTTTTTTTACATTTACATTTTTTTTACATTTACATTTTTTTTACATTTACACTTTTTTTACAATTCACCCGGTGATGCTCTACCCGGTGATGCTCTACCCGGTGATGCT
>Ga0209304_1000253_pt1 | contig 39057 bp, 34 predicted proteins | sample COGITO_mtgs_1004_4_FD_184789 | JGI IMG/M metagenome (GOLD analysis project Ga0209304, IMG submission 184789) | Pelagic marine microbial communities from North Sea - COGITO_mtgs_100423 (SPAdes) (version 2) | ecosystem: Environmental > Aquatic > Marine > Epipelagic ...
AATCCAAAACCTCAAACAACTTCTAAATATAAATCTGATGAAAACCTATACCCCAAAACGGGTCGCAAAGATACCATTTATTTGAAAACCTAAACAAGAAAATTAATGATTATTTATAAAGAAATGGGAACATTAGTTGTAATAAACTAAAAACCTTCATGTTAACGTTTATTATTTTTTTTAGAAGTCTTCTTTTTATTCTTAGCAAACATCAATTTATACTCTTCTACATCAATTTTTCCTTTATTGGCAGCAGCTATCTTTGGAAAATCAATAAAGAGTTTTGACTTTTGATCTACTAATCTTTCGTCGATAAAAGCCCTTTGAAGAACATCTTCAATCAAATAATCTTCATTTATTGATTCTGGATGATATTCACTTTTAAGAGAAAGTTTAAATAAATTTGCAGTGGTGTTGTACCAAAAAGCTTTCCATCCACTTCTTAGTGTTTTAATGTTGTTGAAGGCAGTTTTTCCAGTTTGTCTATAAATTAGTTTTATTAAAATTCTTCCTTCAGTACGAGTCATTTTTTTTAATTGATCTGTAAATTCTCCTTCAAGATATTTTTGTGCTCTTTTAGTATACTTAATTTTCCCTCGTTTAGTTTTAATTCTTTTTAATCTAGAATTTAACGAATCCAATCTTTGTGATGCTGTTTTAGCATAAGGATAGGCTTTAAATACTTTTCTTTTAAACCAATAATAATAACGGGCATCTGTAGGTGAATTAAAATCAAGTTTTGGTAAAATTGTTAATTCATCTAAATTGATGGTTAAAGTATCTCCAGTTTTTACCAAGATATAATCTTCTAAGTCAAGTGGAGCTGAATCCTTTTTTTGGGCTGTTAAAATCAAAGGAATGAAAAGCAAAAGAAAAAATATTTTTTTCAAAAGTTCTATTTTAGCTACAAAGATATTATAATAAACAAAACTTTATACATTATAATTAATACGTTCAATGGTAAATTATTCATAAAATTTACAATAAGTTTTACTATTTGTTTTTAGGATGTAAGAAATGGTTTATTTTTACAGAATTAGAAAAGATATTATGAGTAAAAAATCAATATTAAATACAGCATCAATTTCATTTTTGGAGAACTATTTAAACAATGCAGCCCCCACTGGTTATGAATGGGAGGGTCAAAAAATATGGATGAATTACTTAAAACCATATGTAGACGAATTTATTACAGATACTTACGGAACTGCTGTAGCTGTAATAAATCCTGAAGCTGCCTATAAAGTTGTCATAGAAGGTCATGCAGATGAGATATCTTGGTACGTGAATTATATTTCTGATAATGGATTAATTTATGTCATCAGAAATGGAGGAAGTGATCATCAAATTGCTCCTAGTAAAGTTGTAAATATCCATACCAAAAATGGCATTGTAAAAGGTGTTTTTGGATGGCCCGCAATTCACACAAGAGATAAAGGGAAAGAAGAAGCTCCAAAACCTGATAATATATTTATTGACTGTGGTTGTAAAACTAAAAAAGAAGTAGAAAAATTAGGTGTTCATGTTGGTTGCGTAATCACTTACCCAGATGAGTTTCATATTTTGAATAAATCAAATTTTGTTTGTAGAGCTCTAGACAATAGAATGGGTGGTTTTATGATTGCTGAAGTTGCGAGACTAATCCATGAAAACAAAAAGGAACTTCCATTTGGTTTATACATAACAAATTCTGTACAAGAAGAAATTGGATTGCGTGGTGCTGAGATGATATCACATACAATCAAACCCAACTTGGCCATAGTTACCGATGTAACTCACGACACAACTACGCCAATGATTGATCAAAAGAAAGAAGGGGCCATAAAAAACGGTGACGGACCTGTTATTGCCTATGCTCCTGCTGTTCAACAAAAGCTCAGAGATTTAATCACAAAAACAGCTGAAGAAAAGAACATACCTTTTCAAAGAGCTGCCTTATCTAGAGCTACAGGAACAGATACAGATGCTTTTGCTTACAGTAATGGAGGTGTTGCTTCTGCTCTAATTTCTTTACCACTACGTTATATGCATACAACCGTGGAAATGGTTCACAGAGATGATGTAGAAAATGTTATTAAATTAATCTATGAATCTTTACTTAAAATAAAAGGTGAAGAAACTTTTTCTTATTTTAATTAAATAAAATGCTACAAAATCAGCAACAACTTTTTGATATTCCTGAGGATATCAATTATTTAAACATAGCAAGTCAATCACCCTCTTTTAAGGCGGTTGAACAAGCTGGAGTTTCTGCTGTTTTAGAAAAGAGTCATCCCTATAAAATTGTAACAGATACTTATTTTGAACCCATAATAGAGCTCAAAAAACTATTTGCAGAATTGGTTGATGTAGAAGATTATAATAGAATTGCCAACATCCCATCTGCTTCTTATGGAATGGCAACCGTAGCTAATAATATTGTATTACATAAAGATGAAGAAATACTTCTTATTGAAGAACAATTTCCAAGCAACTACTATGTTTGGGAAAAATTAGCTGCAAAATTTAAAGCAAAAATTAAACTAGTAAAACGACCAAAGACTGAAGTTGACCAGGGCATACTATGGAATAAAGCAATCTTAGATGCCATTAGCAATAAAACAGCTCTAGTTAGCTTGGGAAATATTCATTGGGCTAGCGGAACCTTATTTAATTTAAAGGCCATACGAAAAAAAACAAGCAAACACAATTCATTATTAATTATAGACGGAAGTCAATCTATAGGTGCTTATGCATTTTCTGTAAAAGAAATTAAACCAGATGCTTTAATTTGTGCAGGATATAAATGGTTATTTGGTCCTTATGGTTGTGGCTATGGGTATTTTGGATCGTATTTTGATCATGGAGTTCCTATTGAAGAAAATTGGTCTAATCGGCTAAATAGTGAAAACTTAATTAATTTAACCAATTATGAATCTAATTACAAACCTTTAGCCAACAGATATTCTTCTGGCGAACATGCTAGTTTTATTTATGTAAAAATGCAAATAGCAGCTCTGAAACAAATCTTAAAATGGACTCCTAGTGCTATACAGGCCTATTGTGAAGATATTACACGAGATGCTGTTATTGAACTTCAAAAAATGGGATGTTATATTGAAAACCCAAAAGATAGAACACATCATTTGTTTGGTGTAAGGCTTCCAGATAAATTGTCTCTAGATACTTTAAAAAAAGAATTAAATGTAGCAAAAATCTTCATTTCTTTTAGAGGGAAATATATAAGACTTTCCTGTCATATTTATAATACAAAAGAAGATTTTAACTCCCTGGTAGCCTGTATAAAGAATGCAATGAATTAGTTTTTATGGATGAATGGATTGATGTTTTAGATATCGAAGGCAATAAAACAGGAAAAACTTGTCAAAAATCTGTAGTTCATAAAAAAGGTCTATGTCATGCCACAGTCCATATCTGGTTTTATTCCAATAAAGGAAAAATTCTATTGCAACAACGTGCAGCCTCTAAAGCAATCTATCCATTACTTTGGGATGTAAGTGTTGCTGGTCACGTAAATGCTGGTGAAAGCTTATTAGCTGGAGCTATAAGGGAAGTTAAAGAAGAGATTGGATTAATAATTCTAGAAAATGATTTAAAAAAAATTGGAGTTGTAAAATCTTTCAAATCATACAATTCAGGGATTATAGATAATGAGTTTCACAATATTTTTATCTCTGAATTAAAAGAAGATATTGAAAATCTCATCCTTCAAAAAGAGGAAGTTGAGGCTTTAAAAACAGTTTCTATATTAAGATTTGAAGAGCTCTTAGAAAATTCTGAACATAATTCTCACTTTATAAACTCTAACAAAGAATATTATGTTTTTGTCTTAAAAAAAATAAAGGATTTTATCAAAAAAAATAAACCATAAATTAACAAATTCTAATTATATCTTTGCTTGATAGGTATACAAATCAAAATATCTTCCTTTTGCTTTAATTAATTCGTTGTGAGTTCCTCTCTCTGCTATTTCACCACTTTCTATAACTAAAATTTGATCTGCTTTCTTAATGGTACTCAGTCTATGTGCAATAACAATAGTGGTTCTATTTTTTACCAATTCAGACAAACTTTTCTGAATTAAGGATTCACTTTCTGTATCTAGACTTGAAGTAGCTTCATCTAAAATAATGATTTTTGGATCTGCTAAAATAGCTCTAGCAATGGCTAAACGTTGTCTTTGCCCACCAGACAACTTTACTCCTCTTTCACCAATTAAGGTGTCTAAACCATTATCAAAACGATCTGTAAACTCATTTACATAGGCAGCATTTACAGCGCTTTGCAATTCATTCTCTGAAGCATTTGGTCTAGGAAAAAGAATGTTTTCTCTAATAGATCCTTCAAACAAAAATTCGTCTTGTAAAACAACCCCAAGATATTTTCTATAACTAGATAATTTTATTTTAGACATGTCTTGATGGTCTATGGTTATAGTACCTGAAGTTGGGTTTAAAAAAGTAGCAGACAATCCTGCTATAGTAGACTTTCCAGAACCAGAACTTCCTACCAAAGCTGTAACCGAACCGGGTGGGACATGAAAATTTATATTGTGTAGTACCTCTTTTCCTTCCTCATAAGAAAAAGAAACATTATTGAATAGTATGTCTCCATCAACTTTTTTTAATGCTAGGGTTCTTTCTTTATTGTCTTCCTCTGCCTCCATATTCATAAGCTCTTCTGTTCTATCTAAGCCAGCCAAAGCCTCAGTTAATTGACTTCCAATATTACTCATCTGTACTATTGGCGCTATCATAAAACCTAAAAGTAATGTAAACTTCAAAAAATCTCCCGTGGTTAACTGGCCTTCAATCATAAAATAACCTCCTATTCCCATGATGCCAACTGAAGCTAATCCTAATAAAAAAGTTGATGAACTTGTCATAACTGCTGTAGCTGTTAAACTTTTTTTTACATTCTGGAACAACAGGTCTACTCCTTTTTCAAATGTTTCATTCTCCTGGTTTTCTGCATTAAAAGCTTTTATAACTCTAACTCCAGCAAGAGTTTCCGTAAGTCTTCCTTTTACTTCTGCATTAATTTTTCCACGATTTCTAAAAATTGGACGAATGTATTTAAATGCTTTTAAAGCTATGACCCCAAAAACACTTACTGGTAAAAAAACAAATAATGTCATCCAAGGATTTATTTGAATTAATAAAACTAAAGATATAATCGCAGTAATTACACCTCCTACTAATTGAACAAGACCTGTACCAATTAAATTCCTGACACCTTCGACATCACTCATAATTCTTGAAACCAGGGCTCCTGATTTTGTATTATCAAAAAAACTAATTGGCAGTGATAAAACTTTCTTTTGAACTTGAGCTCTTAATTCTGAGATAAGATATTGTGCTTGAACACTTAGTATTCTGGTTAATAAAAAAGAGGTAATAGCTTGTATTAACAAGGCAAATCCAACAATCCACAATAAGTCATATAAAGAATTCATATCTTGATTTGGGTAGATATCATCCAATAAATCTTTTGACTTTAACGGGAGAACAAACCCAGATAATCTATTAATTAATATTAAAAACAATCCTATAAATACCAAATTACGTCTTGGCCAAATAATTGTTTTGAAAGCTTTAGCCATGGTGACTTTTTTCTTTTTTTTATTTTTTTTCATCTTGTAAATATATTTTATAAAAGTAATTGACAAATGATATGCAAAACAAGTATTAGGTATCGTATTAACAAAAAAATAGTAACCTTAATTATATTTGCCATTATTAGGATGTCTACATCTAAAAAATGAAATAATTATAATTTTTCATAGTATATAAAACTATATTAGCCTTATGGATATAGAAATAATCACCAATCTTCTTGCAATGTATTGGCACATATTTTTATTGTTTTTTGTTGTTGCCATTCTGTATTCTTCTGTTGGATTTGGTGGCGGGTCAAGTTATTTAGCAATTTTAGCGCTTACAGGGATTGTTTTTACTCAAATTAGGTTCATTTCATTACTGTGTAATATAGCTGTAGTTAGTTTAAATGTCTTTCATTTTCAAAAACAACAACTCTATGACTGGAAAAAAGTTATTCCTATACTATCTTTTAGTATCCCTTTGGCTTTTATTGGTGGATATATTGAGGTTAACAAAAATATATTTTTCATCTTATTAGGCTTTACGCTATTCATGGCATCTCTTGTGATGTGGTTTAATAAAAAAATTGTCTCAAAACGAATTAATACAAGTCATATTAATCTATCAAAAAACAGTAGTTATGCAGGTATAATTGGTTTTATCTCGGGTATGATAGGAATAGGTGGAGGAATTTTTTTAGCTCCATTGCTACACCTAAGACAATGGGATACTCCAAAAAGAATAGCAGCAACTGCCAGTTTATTTATATTATTAAATTCTATTAGTGGAATTTTAGGCTATTCATTCAACTCAGATGTATCTGTAGAATGGGATCTTGCAATAATGCTTATTATGGTGGTTTTAGCAGGTAGTTTTTTAGGAAATAGAATTAGCCAACAATTTCTATCACCAATTCAAATAAAAAAGGGAACAGCAATTTTAATTGCTTTTGTGAGTATCCGTATTCTTCTGAAAAATTTTTTAATTTAAAATCTCATTCAAACTGTCAAAAAATCTTTTGTGAATGATTTTAATAATCCTTTTGTGAATTTCTGAAGAGTGATTTATATAATAGCTATATTCCTTCGAAGAAAAATGACCAATAATAAAGCCTAAACAAATATTTCTGTACGATATATCTTTATAAATAATAGCATGTATTTTTTGTGTAATTTGATTTTCTGATAAGCCTTCAATAATAATTTTCCTTTTTTTTAAGTAGGTACGTAATGAAAGAATTAACAAATCGTGTTGCATTTTTATGATTGGACGAATTGTGATATTTTGAAAATATTCAAGTTCACTAGTCCCCACTTTTATTAGGTTTTTTAGAATTGGACGCTCTTTTTTATTCATCTAGTAAATGATCAAATTCTAATTGATAATCATATTGTAAGTCTTCATGAAGGGTAACTATAGCTTTCTTTATTAAAATTATCTGCCTGTTGTATACATTTAATAAACGAGGGCTTTTAGATATTGATGGTGATACATTTTTAAGTTCTTTGCAAAAGTGAAGTAACAACTCTACTTCTGTTTCCTTTATTTTTGAATAGCGTATGTGCTTTTTTGTAAGCTTAAGTATTTTACGCACACTTTTTCTGATGTAAAAAAAACTTTTTGTATTAATTTCATCAAATAATAAAGTTATGTATTCTTTCACCTTATTGATATACATTTCCTCATCATCTTTATCAAATAATAAGTACGTTAGTAATTCTTTATTTTCTTTCTTAAATTTAGATAATAAAAGACACAATTCAATCAATTCTTGAGAAGACTTATAATGTAATTCGTCTTTAATTTTTTTTATGGTTACTGGTTTCATTAAGTAACTATTTTAAAAAACTATTTAAGAAGGAAGTCGTATTTTTCTCTATTCTTTCTAGAACATTTGAGGTATTTGCTTTTATAAAAACATCCCCCGTAATTTGTTCATATAGTTCAATATAACGCTCAGAAATTTGTAAGATTTTCTGATCAGAAATTGTAGGAATTAAATCACCTTCTTTACCTTGGAAACCGTTTTCTATTAACCATTGGCGAACAAATTCTTTGGATAATTGTTTTTGAGGCTCATTGTTGTCTTGTCTTTGTTGATAACCATCAGCATAAAAATAACGAGAGGAATCTGGTGTATGAATTTCGTCAATAAGTACAATTTCACCTTTTGCAGTTTTTCCAAATTCATATTTTGTGTCAACTAATATCAAACCGCGTTTTGAAGCGATTTCAGTTCCTCTTTGAAATAATTTTCTTGTATAATCTTCCAAAACTAAATACTCTTTTTCAGAAACTATACCATTTGCTAATATATCTTCTCTAGAAATATCTTCATCATGATCGCCATTTTCAGCTTTTGTAGACGGCGTAATAATTGGTTCTGGAAGTTTACCATTTTCTTTAATTCCCTCTTCCATAGGAACACCACATAAAATTCTTTTTCCAAGTTTATATTCTCTAGCTGCATGACCTGCTAGGTAGCCTCTTATAACCATTTCTACTTTAAAAGGTGAACATAAATGACCAACAGCTACATTTTCATCTGGATTAGCAATTAACCAATTGGGAACTAAATCTTCTGTTTCCTTCATCATTTTAGTAGCAATTTGATTAAGTATTTGCCCCTTATAAGGAATTTGTCTAGGCATGATTACATCAAAAGCTGATAATCTGTCTGAGGCTATCATAACAAGTAATTTATCATCAATATTGTAAACCTCTCTTACCTTGCCCTTGTAGACCTCTTTTTGTTTGGGGAATTGAAAGTTAGTTTCGTTTATGGTATTCATAAAAATTTTTAATAATTGAAAAAAGCAAAAATAGTCAAAGCGTATTAAAATTAATCAGTTTCTATACCTTTATAAGCACTAATAATACTTTTTACTAATCGGTGACGTATTACATCTTTATCATCTAAATATATTTGAGCGATTCCTTCTATATCTTTTAGTGCTAATAATGATTCTTTTAATCCAGAAATTTGTTTTCTTGGAAGGTCTATTTGTCCTGGATCCCCATTTATCACAAACTTCGCATGTTTACCCATTCTGGTCAAAAACATTTTCATTTGGTTGTGAGTAGTATTTTGAGCTTCATCTAAAATTACAAAGGCATTATCTAAAGTTCTTCCTCGCATAAAAGCAAGTGGAGCAATTTGAATTACACCTTTTTCTAAATATGATTCTAGTTTTTCGTGAGGTATCATATCTCTTAAAGCATCATAGAGTGGCTGCATATAGGGATCTAATTTTTCTTTTAAATCTCCGGGAAGAAATCCTAAATTTTCACCTGATTCTACCGCTGGTCTAGTTAAAATAATTCTTCTGACTTCTTTTTCCTTTAAGGCTTTAACGGCCAAAGCTACAGCAGTATACGTTTTTCCAGTTCCTGCTGGTCCTACAGCAAACAACATATCGTTTTTCTGCATCATAGAAACCATTTTCCTTTGATTTTCTGTCTGAGCTTTTATATGCTTACCGTTAACACCATGGACTAAAATATCTTTTGCTTTTGCTCCGCCAGACTTTTCCTCTTTTCCAGTAGAGGTTAAAATTCTTTCAATACTATTCTCATCTAGTTTGTTGTAGCGATTAAAATATTTAATAAGCATACCTAGGCGCTTTTCAAACTCGTTGAGAAGATCAGACGCTCCATAAATCTTAAGTTTTGATCCTCGAGCAACTATTTTAATTTTTGGAAAATATCTTTTTAATTGTTCTATAGTGCTATTATGTGCTCCAAAGAAGTCTTTGGGGTTAATTTCAGTAAGCTCAATGATCCGTTCGTTCAAATGTTTTTAGTTTATTGGTTATTATTAAAATAATACAACTTAAAAATAGTGAATAAATTTTCAGAAATGTTTAGCTTTGTGTGAAATTTTTATGCAACTTTTACACATTTAATTAACAGCTATTTTTAATGTCTATAATTACATTAACTACTGATTTTGGAACAAAAGACCACTTTGTTGGTGCTGTTAAAGGAGCCATCTATTCAGAATTACCTGACGCAAAAATTGTTGATATTACGCATCATATTTCTCCATTTAATATTACTGAAACTGCTTATATTTTAAAAAACTCATATAAAAGCTTTCCTGAGGGAACAATTCATATAATTGGGGTTGATTCTGAATTAAGTGACACTAACAAACACATCGCTTTAGCTATAGATAATCATTATTTCGTTTGTCCAGATAATGGATTAATTTGTATGATTACCAAAGACATTAAACCAACAAAGGTTGTTGAAATTAATATTCACGATAGAATAGAAAGTAGTTTCCCTGTGTTGGATGTTTTTGTTCAAGTGGCTTGTTTTATATCTAGAGGTGGAAATCTAACTGTGATTGGAAAAGAAACATCCTCTTTCAAAGAAATGACAGAAATTCAACCAAAAGTTAGCCAAGATCAGAAAATAATTACAGGAGGAATTATCTACATAGATAATTATGGCAATATTATAAGTAATATCAATAAAAAACTCTTTGTTGAAATAGGGAAAGGAAGAAATTTTAAAATTTCTGCAGCAAAATATACTTTTACAAAAATAGTTAATAAATATAATGAGGTATTGGGTGAAAATAGTTCAGATTCTCGTCAATTTGATGGGAGTAAATTAGCTCTCTTTAACTCAGCGGGATATTTAGAGATTGCTATCTACAGGAGTAATTTAAATACAGTTGGGGGTGCAACTACACTCCTAGGATTGGGTTATAGAGATCCAATAACGATAGAATTTACATAAAGATATGTTGGTGAGAGGTGTAAAAATGAGTTTTCATAAAAAACCCTTGGTTACTTTCCTATCTAATTTTGGTAATAGAAGAGAAAAAGGTTTTTAGAATAATAGAATATTCAAACTAAAAAAATAAAATTCATAACAATGCTAGCCATATTAAAAAAAGAATTCAATTCATTTTTTGCCACTTCAATTGCCTATCTGGTCATTGGAGTTTTCTTATTGGTTAACGGGTTGTATTTATGGGTTTTTAATGATGGATTAAATATTTTAAACGCCGGTTTTGCAGACCTAAATAGTTTTTTCTATTTCACACCATGGTTATTATTATTTTTAGTGCCTGCGATTACCATGAAAACATTTTCAGATGAATTCCAGACAGGAACCATCGAAATTTTAAAGACTAAACCTATTACAAATTTTCAGATTGTCTTGGGAAAATTTTTCGCAGTTGTATTATTAATTATGATTGCTATCATTCCTACCTTTACTTATGTATACTCAATAAATCAATTAGGAAACCCAATCGGAAATATTGATTATGGAAGTACTATTGGATCCTATACTGGATTGTTTTTATTAGCTAGCTCGTTCGCTTCTATAGGAATTTTCACCTCCTCCGTTTCAAAAAATCAAATTGCTGCTTTCTTAACTGGAGCTTTAATAACCTTCTTTTTCTACTTTGGTTTTGATGCCGTTGCAGATTCATTAGGGAATTCATCTTACAGCATAAAATTATTTGGAATGAATGCACACTTTAAGAGCATTAGTAGAGGCGTAATTGATTCAAGAGATGTCTTATACTTTATGAGCATAATTATTTTCTTTTTATTCATAACCAAACAAAAGTTAATGAATGAATAAAAGATTAAAACATATTTTAATTGTAGCCGTAGTATTAATTTTACTTAATATTATGAATCAAGGGTATTATACCAGAATTGATTTAACCAAAGACAACAGGTATACCATAGCTAAAGTTACAGAAGGCCTTATTAACAAGATTGACAAACAACTCCTTATCAAAGTATATTTAGAGGGTGATTTCCCTTCAGAATTTAAACGCTTACAAATCGAAACTAGACAGTTTTTGGAGGAATTAAGCGCTAAAAACTCACAAATTAAAATTCAGTTTATACGTCCAGACAATCAAAGAGAAAAATTAATTAACGCAGGAATGATTCCAAGCCAACTAACTGTAAAAGAGAATGGTAAACTATCTAATGCCATTATTTTTCCTTGGGCAGAAATTTTATATAAAAATAAAACAAGTAAGGTTTCTCTTTTACCAAATGGCACATCACAATCTCAAGAAGATCAGCTAGAAAAGGCTATTGAAAATTTAGAATTTTCTTTTAGTAATGCCTTCTATAAACTTCAAATAGAAAAAGAAAAAAAAATAGCTATTCTCTCAGGAAATGGTGAATTATCTGATATCCAATTATATTCCTTTTTAAGTGAGGTGAAAAAAAAATACCGATTAGCAAAATTTACCTTAGATTCTGTAACCACAAACCCTAAAAAAACGTTACTTGATCTTCAACAATTTGACCTTGCCATCATAGCAAAACCCACACAAGCATTTACAGAAAACGAAAAGTTAGTCTTAGATCAATATATCATAAATGGTGGAAAAACACTTTGGATGATAGAAAATGTTCAAGCAGACACAGATAGCTTGTATACAAATGGTAGTATGCTGGCGTATCCCAGAGATCTAAATTTAACTGACTTTTTCTTTGCTTATGGATTACGAGTGAATGCTACTTTACTCCAAGATTTATATGCTGCAAAAATACCTTTGGCCACAGGAAACCTTGGAAATAAACCACAATTTCAAAATTTATCCTGGTTTTACCACCCTTTGGTGTTAGGAAATCCGAATCATGCCATATCGAAGAATATTCTCCCTGTTAGATTACGATTTGCAAATCAAATAGATACGCTACAAAACAATCTAAAAAAGACGCCTTTACTAATGAGTTCAATGTTAACAAAAAAAGTAGGAACTCCTGCTATTATAGAACTTAACAGTATAGCTAAGGAACCTAAAGAGGAAGAATATTCAACTGGTTTTCAAATTACTGGACTTCTGACAGAAGGTGTGTTTAACTCAATGTATACTAACAGAGTTAAACCCTTTAATATAGATAATTTCAGAAAAAAGAGTCTCTACAATAAAATGGTAGTTATTTCTGATGGAGATATTGGAAGAAATCAACTACAAAAAGGAAAACCTTTTGACTTAGCTAGAGATAAATGGACAGATGAACAATTTGGAAACAAAGAATTTTTATTAAATGCAGTAGATTACTTGCTAGATGATAACGGCTTAATTGAATTAAGAAATAAAAATATCCAAATTAATTTGTTGGATAAGAAAAGAGCTTACCAAGAAAAAACGTATTGGCAATTTATTAATATAACATTGCCTCTTTTGATTTTAATAACTTTTGGATTTATCTTTCATTATTTAAGAAAAAGAAAATATTCTTAAATATCCAATAAATTATCATGTATAAATTGATAATTCAAATCTTGCTGTAGCTTTTTTGAACTTATTATTTTATATTTCAACTGTGAATTTTCTTCAAATATTGGATTCTCAAAGTTTAGACTTTTTCTCGCATTTGTGTAAAAATCTCTTCTGGTAGGGTGATCATTAGAACACGCATTAAACGTTCTACCCCAACAACCTTGATCAAGTATTTCATGAATAATTTCAATACAATCTTCTAGATGTATCATATTCACAAAACCATTTGGCTGTGGTATTGTTTTGCCATTTTTAAACCAACTTCCTGGATGCCTGCCAGGACCAAATAAGCCAGCAAAACGAATAATTGTTGTTTCAAAAAAAGTATTATTTCTAAAAAGATTTTCAATTTTTGAGAGAGGTGTATTCATTGTTACTGTCTCTTCAGTAACTATAGAATTTAATACTGGATAAACTGAAGTGGAGCTAATAAAAATAACTTTTTGAATCGATGACATGTTAATTTGTTCAATGAATCGCTCATATGCATCTATATCTTTTGAAGTTATAGCTATCAAAAGAATATCTGATGCTAAGAATAAATCAAATTCTTCAAATTCTGTAATATCTAACAAAAAAGATTCAATATTCAAAGCCTCTAATTCATTAATTTTTATTTCAGATGTTGTAGATCCCTTTACTAAAAAACCATCATTCATTAATGAAACTGCCATGGGTTTCCCTAACCAACCACATCCAAGTATGCTAACATTCTTCATCGCAACAATTTTCATGCTTTACAAATTTGCAACTCACTACAGCTAGTATTGCCCCTATAATTGGAGCTAATATATACAACCAAAGTCCTTTAATATTTCCAGAAACAATATTTGGAGCTAGTGAACGGGCAGGATTCATTGATGCATTAGTGATGGGGCCGGCAAAAAGTGCTTCCAATAGAACTACAGACCCAATAGCTATCCCAGCCATCATTCCTACCTCTTTACTTCCTGTGGAAACATTAATAATAACAACCATTAGAAAAAATGTGAGAATTAATTCTAATACAAAAGCTCTCCATACATCAACAGTAGGAATCGTTGCTCCTAAAAGTTCACTTTTGGGAAATAACCACATCAATAATAAACTTGCTGCAAAAGCACCTGCTACTTGAAAAAATATATACTTGGGAACTTCTTTCCAAGAAAATTTCTTAGCATAGGCAAAAGCAATAGATACTGCTGGATTAAAATGGGCTCCAGATATTTCACCAAAAGCATAAATCATGGCCATTACGATTAAACCCCAAGTGATTCCTATTCCTACATGGGTTACATCCCCTCCTGTAATCTCATTGATAGTCATGGCACCAGTTCCGCAAAAGATCATCGCAAAGGTTCCAATAAATTCGGCTACATAATTTTTCATTTACATTCGTTTTTATCAAATTTGATATTTATTATGCAAAGATACATTTGTTTAGGTTACCTATTCATTAAGTTTTATCTTGCTAGTTCATTTTTATAAGCCAAAAATCATGAAAATAAATTTCTTATTAATTATTTGCTTTTTAGTTGTCAGTTGCACAACTTCTGAGACAAGTACAAGCTCTTTGAATGAACAAGAACGATGGAATCAAAGAGCTGAAAATACTGAAATCATTAGAGATGATTTTGGAATTCCTCATATTTATGGTAAAACTGATGCCGATGCGGTATTTGGAATGTTGTACGCACAATGTGAAGATGATTTCAATCGTGTAGAACGAAATTACATCTGGGCAATAGGTCGTTTGGCTGAAGTTGAGGGAGAAAAAGCCTTGTATAGCGATGTAAGAGCCAATCTCTACATGACCCAAGAAGAAGCAATTTTAAATTATGAGAATAGTCCTAAGTGGCTTCAAGAACTTTGTATTGCATTTGCAGATGGTATTAACTTTTATTTAAAAAATCATCCAGAAGTAACTCCTAAATTAATTACTCATTTTGAACCGTGGATGCCCATGTATTTTAGCGAAGGGTCAATTGGAGGTGATATTGAAAGGGTCTCTACAAAGAAAATAAGAGATTTTTATGGCCCTCAAACAAATTCAAAAAAATTGGCAATTTCTGATGGCTTAATCCGCTTGAAAGATGACGAACCAAGGGGTTCTAATGGTTTTGCTATTGGTGGAAAAAAAACAGCTTCTGGAAATGCCATGTTATTAATAAATCCTCATACCTCTTTTTTCTTCAGAGGAGAGTCTCATGTTGTTAGTGAGGAAGGTTTAAATGCATACGGAGCTACAACCTGGGGTCAATTTTTCATCTATCAAGGGTTTAACGAAAAAACTGGATGGATGCATACCTCTACAGGAACAGACATCATTGATGAGTTTAAAGAAACTATTGTAAAAACCAATGGTAAATCACACTATAAATATGGAGAAAAAATGCTTCCTGTTGATTCTATTCAAGTCTCATTAAATTATGCTACAACTACAGGAACCTCTTCAAAAGACTTTACTTTATTCAGAACACATCACGGACCAATTACCCATGCTGAGGGGAATCATTGGATATCAACTGCCTTAATGTGGAGTCCTATAAAGGCATTGAAACAATCATTTACAAGAACAAAAAAATCAAATCATAATGAATTTCATGAAATGATGGATATCAGAACAAATTCGTCAAACAATACTGTTTATGCAGATGCAGACGGAACCATCGCCTACTATCATGGAAATTTCATTCCTGTGAGAGATGAAAAATTTGATTATACAAAACCAGTAGATGGAAGTAATCCAGCTACAGATTGGAATGGATTACATAAGTTAGAGGAAAATATTTTTGTGAAAAATCCTCCAACACATTGGATACAAAACTGTAACTCTACACCATTTAGCTCTGCAGCAGAATACAGTCCGAAAAAAGAGGATTACCCTGAATATATGTCTTCATTTCCAGAAAACTTTAGAGGTATCCATGCAATTCCTCTATTAAAAAAAGCAGAGAATCTTACTTTAACTTCTTTAATTAAATTGGCATATGATCCCTATTTACCGGGAGCAGAAAAACTTATCTCAGGATTAATTGAAGCTGCAAAAAAAACACCCTCAAAATCTAAAGATGTTAAAGATGCTATAAAGATGTTGAAAAAATGGGATTCTAAAGTATCGATCAGTTCAATTGAAATGACCTTAGCGCAATTTTACATTAATTCATACTATGAATCAGGTAAAATTCCAACCATGACCTATGGAAAAAGAACCTCAAGACTAGCTCGTTTTGAATATATGAGTGTAGAATCGCCTCCAGAGGAACGTATGGCTATTTTTGAAAAAAGCTTACAAAAATTAAGAGATGATTTTGGCTCATGGAAAACTCCTTGGGGAGAATTTAATAGATACCAGAGAAATGATGGGAAGATTATTCAAAATTTTGATGATACTAAAAAAAGTTTACCTGTAGGAATGGCATCTGGAACATGGGGTGCTTTAGCTTCATATGGTACACAATTTGGAAAAAGTACTAAACGACAGTATGGAACTTCTGGAAATAGTTTTGTTGCCGTTGTTGAATTTGGAGAGAAAGTAACTGCCAAAACAATTTTGGCTGGAGGTCAAAGTGGAGATCCAAATTCACCTCATTTTGATGATCAAACAATACCCTATATAAAAGCTAAATTTAAAGACGTAGCCTATTACAGAGAAGATGTTTTAAAGCGCGCAAAAAAAATCTATAACCCTGGAAAAGAAAAATAAATTGCGTTATTAACAACTTAAAATAATTGTATTTTTACTTTTTAAAACTTTAAATTAATTATGAAAAAATTTTTTATTACAAAAACTACCCTAATAGCTTTAATAATATCAATATCGCTATTATCTAGTTGTGACAATGTATCTTCTTCTATTGAAATAGAAAAAAAACCGACAACTAAATTAAAAATTACCACGCCTCAACCTAGTCCAAAAGCAACAGTAGAGCAACGAGTTGGTTTAACGGATATATCTATAGAATACTCAAGGCCGGGAGTTAGAGGAAGAACTATTTTTGGAGATTTAGTTCCATTCGGAAAAACATGGAGAACAGGTGCTAATTCAAATACCAAAGTTACCTTTAGTTCTGATGTTTCTATTGACGGCCAAACACTAAATGCAGGTTCTTATGGACTATATACTGTTCCAAACGAAAATTCTTGGGAAGTCATGTTTTATTCTGAGTCTGATAATAGCGGAGTTCCTAGAGATTGGGACGATACCAAGGTTGTTGCAAAGACTAGTGTAGAAGTATACTCAATGCCAATGAATGTTGAGACATTTACCATTACTTTTGACGATGTTTCTGGTACTTCAGCAACATTAGGGATTCTTTGGGAAAAAACATATGTTGGTATAAAGCTTGAAGTTCCAACAGATAAATTGGTTTCTGAAACTATAGATGCAGTTATGGCTGCAAGCCCTGAAGCTGGAGATTATTATAATGCCGCTATCTATTATAGACAACAAGACTTAGACATCAAAAAAGCAAATGAATGGATGGAAAAAGCAATGTCTTTGACTGAAAAGCCTGCATTTTGGCAATTGAGACAACAGTCTTTAATTTATGCAAAAATGGGTGAAACAGAAAAGGCGATAGCAGTTGCTGAAAAATCTCTAGAACTTTCAAAAGCAGCTGGAAATGAAGCTTATGTAAAAATGAATACGCAATCACTTGCTGAATGGAAAACCGAATAGTGTTATTCTACATATAATAAAATTTAAAAGGCAGCTAATCGCTGTCTTTTAAATTTTTACTTCTTAGATCTATACGCATTGTTTGCATGGAACAAGTCATTCCTGATTTCTCATAGGATTTAATTGCAGCAATATTTGTTGGATATACCTCTAACCTAACTTCATAAATACCTTTTGATAAAGACCAATTGTATAAATAATTCATAATTGAATGATTAACACCTTTACCCCTATAATCTTCTTTTGTGAACATAAAACCTAAATAGGAAAACTGATTAAATTGGAAACAATCTCTAGCGTTTTTAATTTTTGCATAGCCACAACCAGCAACAACTCCCTTAAATTCAGCTATTACTAGTTCTACTAATGGATCTTCTATGAGATTTGGAATGTCATAATAGTAAGTATTATTTAATTTCAAAGTTCTATCCATAGGTCTTTCAGCACGCAAAACTCCTTGCTCAAATTCTAAGAGAACTGGTAAGTCTTCAATAGTTGCTTTTCTAATGGTGATCATTATAAAGGAAGATTAGTAGTTTAAATTAATTTTTTTTCTAATGAGGTCTAATGTTGCTATTAAATCCTTTGAAAAAGAAAAACTCATGAGATCACTTTCTTTTTTATGATCTCTAAGCAATTGATTAAAATGTTCAATTTCAAAATTGTAGCCAAAAGTTTTAGCAGAAAAATCTACATGTTCTTCACTTCCATTTTGTAGTAAAGTAATTGTTGTTGGTTGGTGAAACATAGTGTTAATTTTAATGACTCCGTGCTCGCAAGTAAAAATAGCTTCAGTAGGTGTTTTCTTCAAAAAGGTACTTTTCAAAATTGCTTTGGAATTATCATAATTAAAAATCATTTCACAAGATGAATCTGCGCCATTAGTGAAAAAAGTTGCATCAGCTTCTATAGATTTAGGAATTCCTAATGTGGATAAGGCAAGAAACACAGGGTAAATACCAATGTCTAATAAACTCCCTCCTCCCAATTCCTTTTTTAACACTCTACTATCTAAACCATGTGTAGATTTAAACCCAAAATCAGCCTCTAAACAAAGTACTTTACCAAAAGTCTTATTTTTTAAAAAGTTTATTAGGTATTGATAATGTGGTAAAAAAGTTGTCCAAAGTGCCTCCATGATTAAAGTATTCTCTCTTTTCGACACACTAATCATTTCCTCAACCTCCTCCAAATTCATTGCAAAGGGTTTTTCACATAAAACAGCCTTTTTATGCTGCAAACAAAGAATAGCATGCTCTTTATGGAAACTATGGGGCGTTGCGATGTAAATAGCATCTACTAAGGGATCTTTAACAAGTAACTCATAAGAACCATAACTAACAGGAACATGAAATTGATTTGCAAAGGAAGAGGCCTTTTGAGGGCTTCTTGAAGCAACTGAATATAACTTAGCTCCATGAACAGAAGCTATATCTTGAGCAAATTTTTGGGCTATATGACCTAATCCTAATATTCCCCAACGAATGATTTTAGTTTCTAGTTTGCTCATCTTTATTAATTAATACTTTAACTCTTCTCAATTTATAGTATGGATGGTTTTTTTTCAATACTCAGTATCCCTGTCAATAAAAATAAAAACATTAAAACTAATACATGATAAAGAGTTAAACCTAAGTAAACAGCATCATAAGTTGTTTTTATAAAAGCAATAGATATTAACATTAAGGTTATTTTAATCTTCAATTGATTTTGTGTAAAACTATGCATTAAAGCAATATAAATAACCAATATACATCCAACAAAATTAAGCCATAGATAACTGATCACAGGAGCTAAACCAAGTTCTTCAGGTTGATAAATTCCAAAATAATAAATCAATAAAATAATAATCTCAGTAATAATTGCAGCAATAAAAACAGCATTCCCCTGAACTCTTTTGAAAAAGAATGCTAGTAAAAAGATACCCAAAACATTTCCATAAAAAAGAGATCCAATAATATTAACCAATTGAATTAAATTATCAAATAAGTCTGCAATACAGGCAATTATAATTGCTAAAATACCCCAAGCTAAAGTTAGCCATTTTGAAGCTTTTACATAATGAGACTCATCTCTTCCGATAGCTAAATTTCTTTTGTACACATCAATAGTTGTAGTAGAGGCTAAAGAATTTAACTCTGAAGCTGTAGATGACATAGCAGCAGCTAAAATAACTGCCAATAACAATCCAATAATACCTTTAGGAAGGTTATTTACGATAAAATGAATAAATACATAATCTTTATCATTTTCTTCAATTTTCTCATCTGAAGCTTTATCTACTTTTTTAATGATAGTTTTTGCTTGATTCTTTAAAATTTTATCCTGTTCGTTAAGTGCTATGATAATGGCTCTCTCAGAATCTTGTATCCCGTCTAAAAGAAGTGTTTTCTTTTGAGTTTCTATATCAGTATGTTGTTTTTCTAATGCTTTAAATTCTTCGTAATATTTAGAACTAATAACTGCCTCATTTGCTTTAGGGTTAAAATTTAGTGGAGATGCATTAAATTGATAAAATACAAATACCATAACTCCTGTAAGCAATATAAAAAACTGCATAGGAACTTTTAACAATCCATTAAACAACAAACCTAACTGGCTTTCCCTGAGAGACTTTCCTGATAGATATCTTTGTACCTGACTTTGGTCTGTTCCAAAATAAGATAGCATCAAAAATGTACCCCCTAAAAATCCTGTCCAAATGGTATATTTCTTATCTAAGTCAAATGAAAAGTCTAATACTTTCATTTTATCACTTGCTCCTGCTATATCTAGTGCTTTTGAAAATGTTATTCCATCTGGCATATAGTACATAATTAAAGTAAAAGCAGTAACCATCCCTAAAAATATAATAATCATTTGCTGTTTTTGTGTGACATTCACAGCCTTTGTTCCTCCAGAAACTGTATAAAAAATGACCAATAAACCTATGATAATATTTAGAGCAATTAAATCCCAACCAAGAACATAAGATAAAATAATTGCAGGTGCATAAATGGTAATTCCTGCAGCTAATCCACGTTGAATTAAAAACAAAAAAGCGGTAAGCGATCTTGTTTTTAAATCAAACCGGGTCTCCAGGTATTCATAGGCTGTATACACATTTAATTTGTAATAAATTGGAATAAAAACAAGGCATATAATAACCATGGCTATCGGAAGACCAAAATAGAACTGAACAAAGCCCATTCCATCATGGAAAGCCTGACCTGGAGTCGATAAAAAAGTAATGGCACTAGCTTGAGTAGCCATCACAGACAACCCTATGGTCCACCATTTAGTATCTTTTCCTCCTTTGATATAATCCTCCACGCCATTATTCATCTTTCGGGTCTTATAGACTCCATAAAGAACTATGAATAGTAAAGTTGAGAGTAAAACTAACCAATCTAATAGATGTAAACTTGAAACTCCCATAACTAACTAGCAAAAGATTTTGTTATTAAGTAAAAAACAATAATGTAAATAACATTAACAATTAGAACAATTGAGTAAATTTTTTTCCAATGTTGTTTCATATTTTTTATAATTATTTTTCTAATTGATTTTGTTGCTGAATATTGGTTTGCCCAATAGATAAAATATTTGCAAATAATTTATAAGCTCCCGAGACTCCTGCGGGTAATTCTCTAAAAAAACTTAATCCAGTATATATGTAGTTCCCTTTTCCATATTTAGCAATCAGTAAGCTTCCTTTTTTAGGTTTTTCTCCCCAATCATTCATTGATAAAATTGGAATATATTCAGAACTCCAAGAGTTTGGAAAATACAAACCTCTTTCTTGAACCCAACCCTTAAAGTCTTGTTCAGATATCTTATTTGGAAAATTCATAACAGCATGATTTTTTTCTAGAATCTCTACTTTAGCATTTTCATCTGTAACTCTGTCTCTAGAAAGGTTTAATTTAAAAGGTGCAGCTACATCCACGCTCCTACTTGTATTGTATTGTACAACCATATTTCCACCATTTTTTACATACTCGAGTAAAAATTTTTGTTTGTATTTTAAAATAGGTATAGTATTGTATGCTCTAATTCCTAATACAATTGCATCAAATTTTCTCAAATGCTCGTTGGTAATATCTTCCGGATTAATCATAACTACACTATAACCAATCTGTTTTAAACTTTCAGGAACTAAATCTCCAGCACCTTTAATATAACCAATAAAATTTCCTGCTTTTTTAATATTTAAACGAACAGCTTTTGCCTCAGATTTTTTTAATACTGTTTGTTTAGGAATATGATCATATTTAATTTCTATTAGTTCTTTATCAAACTTTTTACCATCTACTAAAACACTTGCCTTTATAACTCCTTCAGAGTCATTAATAGTTGGAGTTATTTTAAATGGGTATGTTTGAGTGTCTCCTTTTTGTTTTATTTCTATTTCAATGAAGGTTGGTGAAACTTTCCATTCCTCAGGAACGTCTAAGAATAACTTCCCTTTGATGTTATTAGCTCCTGAACGCACACCTACATTGACTATCTGTTCATTAGCGTCTGAAAAAAGTAATACCTTATCATTCAGTTTTGTAGTTACCAAGGGTACTATTTCAAACGGATCATACAATTCACCTTGATCTCTTTTAGAGTATCTATGTATAATATTTTTTTTAATAGTAAGTTGAGTGGTATCTATTAATAAATTAAAAAATACAACTGCTTTTCTGGGTGTTTCAGGCTTACCTATTAAAGTTCTTTTATTTACATTATACATCCCTAAAGAACCCTCTGTTTGGAGCCAATACGGATCTGAGTAACTTAATTTTTCTAAATTTATAGTTTTTTTAAATTGTTGTTTAATATTATTTTCTAGCAATATATCATAGTTAATATTTTCAGTTTTTTCAGTTTTATAACCAATTGATTCTAAAAAAATTGGTATTTCTGCATTTCTGTTTAAAACTTCAATAGCTACCTCTACCATGTCATTGGGAACTGCACTTGAACTTTCTGACGAAGCTTCTAAATACAATCCTGCACATGCTTCAATAATCTGAATGATTTGTTTTTCTTTGATATCTCTCCAATGTTTATCCTCCAAAGATTGAATTTTTTTGTAAGCAAGTATTAGGTCTTTTAGATGTTTTGCAGGATTCTCAAAGTCAAAATTCTTTTCAATATCATATAAAATTGAACCAATATCTCCTCCATTTTTTACTCTATTCCAAGTGGTATTTATGCCTGAAAAAATATCATTAGTATCTTTTGGTTTATCCCCTCTTAAAAATTCTATGTATTCATTTTGGCTACCTCTAGTTGTTAATCTTCCAAATCCTTGACATAAATGTTGACTACTAGCCAAAGAAGCTACTTCATTATTAGATAAACCTTTTAAAGGATAGAAAACTCCTACATCAACAGAGGTTAACTTTCCCTCTGTAGCTTTTTTAAATTCATCTTTAGACTTATAGAACCAAGACGATGTATTAAAAAACAACCGCTTAGGCTGCCATGTTTCGGTATATTTTAGTTGATTTGAAAACTTTGATGGATCATTTACTAAATCAAAAGCTTCTACACTTAACATTGCAGATGAAGTGTGATGTCCATGAGTTTTCCCCGGAGTTCTGTGATCAAATCTATTAATGATAACATCGGGCTTAAAGGTTCTAATAGCCCAAACTACATCACTTAAAACCTTTTCTTCATCCCATATCTTTAACGTTTCGTCAGGATGTTTAGAATAGCCAAAATCATTAGCTCTTGAAAATAATTGTTCACCACCATCTACGCTTCGAGCAGCCAAAAGTTCTTGGGTTCTAATTACCCCTAATAATTCTCTAATTTCTGACCCTATTAAGTTTTGCCCACCGTCACCTCGAGTTAATGACAAATAACCTGTTCTTGCTTTAACGTGATTAGACAAATAGGAAATTAAGCGTGTATTTTCATCATCGGGATGAGCTGCTACATACAAAGCTGTTCCTAAAAAATTTAATTTTTCAATTTTTTCGAAAATTTGATTTGACGATAATTTTTCAGGTTTTTGAGAAAAAACAGAAATAGTGACTAGTAAAAATGAAAGAATTGTTACTATTTTTTTCATTACATAAGGTGGTTTGGATAGTAACAAATGTAATATTTTAAATTTTCTCATAAAATAACCAATCATTTTTTTAATCGGTTTAAAAATGTAGTAATTTGGTCTATATATTTAAGTAAAAAAACTATCAACAATACAGCTAAAATGTTGATAACAAAATTTTCAAAATCACTAAATTCGAATATCTTTGTAAAAGAACCATTCTTAACAAAAAAACTTAAATGAAATTCATCGTATCAAGTTCTCAACTATTAAGACAATTACAAGTTTTGGGAGGAGTTATTAATAGTAATAACACCCTACCCATATTAGATAATTTCTTATTTGAAATTTCTGAAAATCAACTAAAAGTTTCTGCATCAGATCTAGAAACAACGATGACTGCTGTTGTAGCCATAGAATCTGATTCAACAGGATCCATTGCTATATCCGCAAGATTACTTTTAGATACTTTAAAAACATTTCCGGATCAACCCTTAACATTCAAAACTGAAGGCGATAGTATTATTGAGATTAGTTCTGATCAAGGAAAATATGATATGGCTTATTTTGGAGGAGATGAATTCCCAAAATCAGTAAGTTTAGAATCTCCAAGCAAAACTATTGTTCCTTCAAATGTATTAGCAACTGCAATATCTAAGACTATTTTTGCTGCTGGAAATGATGATTTACGTCCCGTAATGAGTGGAGTCTTTTTTCAATTTAGTACTGATAATCTAACGTTTGTTGCTACAGATGCACATAAATTGGTTAAATATACAAGAACAGACGTAACAGCTGATAAAACAGCTGAATTTATTATGCCTAAAAAACCTCTAAACTTATTGAAGGGTGTTTTAGGTGGTCAAGAAGATGTGGTAATTGAATACAACGATGCTAATGCAAAATTTACATTTGAGAATTTTGTGTTGATTTGCCGTTTAATTGATGGTAAATACCCAAATTATGAAGCTGTTATTCCAAAAGAAAACCCTAATAAATTGACGGTAGATAGAGCATCTTTTCAAAACTCTGTTCGTCGTGTTTCTATTTTTTCCAGTAAAACAACACATCAAATTCGTTTAAAAATGGCAGGTACAGAATTAAATATTTCTGCCGAAGATTTAGATTTTTCAAACAAAGCTGATGAACGACTTAATTGTGACTATCAAGGAGATGATATGCAAATTGGATTTAATTCTCGTTTTTTAAGTGAAATGTTAAGTAATTTGACGTCTAGCGAAGTTTTAATTGAAATGTCTTTGCCTAACAGAGCAGGAATTCTTACTCCTATTGATGGAACTGATGAAGGTGAAAAAATCACCATGTTGGTAATGCCTGTGATGCTAAATAACTAATAGAATATTTTATTAAATAGGTTTACTATATCATAAAATACATCTTTAAAATTCACATATAAAATCACAACAAAACACTGAAAATAGCAGTTTAATGTTGTGATTTTTTTATATTTAAATCAAAAAAAATAATTTGAATTTCCTTGCGCATTTATACCTGTCAGAAAGCTGCCCAAAGATTATGATTGGTAACTTTATAGCTGATCATATCAAAGGAAATCAATTTACCCATTTAGATTCAAAAATTCAACTAGGGATTAAATTACATCGACAAATTGACACGTATACAGACACTCATGAAATTACAAGAAGAAGTAAACGAAGACTTCACAAACGTTATGGTTTATTTGCTGGGATTGTAATTGATATTTTTTACGATCATTATTTAGCGAAAAATTGGAATGACTACTCTGCAATTCCTCTAAAAATTTACGTAAATTCAGTCTATAATTTAGTAAACAGTTATAAAGAAATTTTACCAGAAAAAACAGTTCAAATGATTCCTTACATGGTAAAATACAATTGGCTGTACAACTATAAATATAAAGAAGGGATTAAAAGTGTTCTTGAGGGAATGAATAAAAGAACTAATAAAATAGGTCAGATAGATTTGGCTATTAACGACCTTAGAATACTAGATCAAGATATTGAAAAAGATTTTGAATCATTTTTTGATGATTTGCAAATTTTTTCACATCAAAAAATTAAAGAATTACAACTACAAAATACACATTCATGAAAAAAACAACACTCATATTTATTATTAGTATGTTTATAACTTCTTGTAATCAGGAGTTGAAAAATCTTAGTGAAGTAAAAGGTTTAATTACAGAAAAAGCAATGGTGGTCTCTGCACGTATTGAAGCTTCTAGAATTGGAACGGAAATTTTAAAAAAAGGAGGTAATGCCTTTGATGCTATGATGGCTACAGAATTGGCATTAGCTGTGAGTTATCCAGTTGCGGGAAATATTGGTGGGGGAGGTTTTATGATCTACAGAAAAAATGATGGTGAAATTGGTGCCTTAGACTACAGAGAAAAAGCTCCATTAGCTGCCTCTAAAGATATGTATTTAGATACAGAAGGGAATATCATCAAAGGTAAAAGCACTTCTGGTGCAACTGCTGTTGGAGTTCCTGGGACTGTAGCTGGTGTATTCAAAGCTCAAAAAAAGTTTGGTGTACTCTCTGTTCAAGAAATTTTGGCACCCATAATTGCATTGGCAAGAAAAGGAGTTGTAGTTACTAAAAAACAAGAAAAAAGAATTCTTAGACATAAAAAAGCTTTTAAAAAAGTAAATAAAGATTCAATTATTTTTCTAAAGCATTGGAAAGAGGGTGATACCATAAAATATATTGCCTTAGCCAATACTTTAGAACGTATTTTAAAAAATGGAAGAGATGAATTTTACAAAGGGGAAACCTCAAAAAAATTAGCAAAATTTATTCAAAATAATGGAGGAATCATAACAGAAGAAGACTTAGGTAAATATGAAGCAAAATGGAGAACTCCAATTACATTCACATATGATAATTTAAAAATAACATCTATGTCCCCACCATCTAGTGGAGGAGTTTGTTTGGCACAAATCATGAACGGAATTGAACCTTATGATCTTCAAGCATACGGTCATAACTCTGTAAAAGCAATGCAGGTAATAACAGAAGCCGAGAGAAGAGCTTACGCAGATCGAAGTTATTTTTTGGGTGATCCTGATTTTGTAAGTATTCCAATAGATACATTAATTAGCAAATCCTATTCGAAGAATAGGATGCAATCTTTTTCTTTTGATAAACCAACAGCTTCAAAAGATGTTTCTCATGGCTCTGTTGAAATTGTAGAAAGTATGGAAACCACCCACTATTCTATTGTAGATCAATACGGCAATGCGGTGTCAGTTACCACAACGTTAAATGGTGGTTATGGATCTAAACTTTATTCCTCAGAACTCGGTTTTTTTCTCAATAATGAAATGGATGATTTTAGCAGTAAACCAGGAGAACCAAACATGTTTGGTTTAATAGGGGCTAAAGCAAATGAAATTGCTCCTGAAAAAAGGATGTTAAGTTCAATGACACCTACAATTGTAGAAAAAAATGGTAAACTTTGGATGGTTGTTGGAACTCCTGGAGGGTCTACCATTATCACCTCTGTTTTACAAACTATTTTAAATGTTCATGAATTTAAAATGGGAATGCAAGAAAGTGTAAATCAACCTAGATTTCACCACCAATGGTTACCCGACATGATTATGATAGAACCCAATCAATTTAATAAAAACGTTATTAATGAACTTCGAAGTATTGGCTATACTATAGATGAGCGAAACTCAAGAATTATAGGTAAAGTTGATGCTATTTTAGTTTTAAAGAATGGAAAATTAGAGGCTGGAGCAGATCCAAGAGGAGATGATACAGCAATAGGCTTTTAAAATATTCATAAAAAATATAATACTACAAAAATGATTCAACCCTTTCACTTAGCTATTCCAGTCAAAAACTTAGAACTATGCAGAACCTTTTACAGAGATATTATTCAATGTATTGAGGGAAGAAGTGATACGCATTGGGTAGATTTCAATTTTTTTGGACACCAATTGGTAATTCATCAAAAAGATGGTTTTACACCTCAACAAATTTCAAACCCTGTAGATGGTCATGACGTTCCTGTTCCTCATTTTGGTGTAGTTCTTAGCATGGATGATTGGGAAAAATTAAGTGAGCGGTTAAAAAAAAATGGAACGAAATTCATAATTGAACCCACTATTAGATTCAAAGGTAAACCAGGTGAACAAGCTACATTATTTTTCAAAGATCCAGAGGGCAATGCTTTAGAATTTAAGGCTTTTAAAGATCTTAGTCAATTATTTGCAACTTAATGTATCCTTTAGAAACTCATATTGCTAAAAAACAAAAAGAGCCAATTCGTATACAAGAATATGCAGTAGGCATATTTAAAACTACTACAACAAGATCTGCTGTAAAAAAAGCGATCAAAAAAAATTTAATTTTTGTCAATAATAGTCCAACAACAACTGCAAAAATTATTGTTGGAGGAGAAAAAATAACATTATTTGCTCCTGAGGAAAGAACAACTAAGCCACTAAAACTAAAACTCTCTGTTATATTTGAAGATAACTATTTAGCAGTCATAGAAAAACCTGCAGGAATTTTAGTTAGCGGAAATACGTTTAAAACAATTGATAATGCATTAGAGCAAAATATAAATAAAAGTAACCAACCTGATGCTGTAAAACCTAGGCCAGTCCATCGGCTAGACTATCCAACTACCGGGCTATTACTTATAGGTAAAACCAGTTCTAGTATTCAGTTATTAAATCAATTATTTGAACATAAAAAAATAAAAAAAATTTACCATGCCATTACCATTGGAAAAATGAATTCTGATGGGTTTATTCTTTCTAATGTAAACCGAAAAGAAGCAAAATCGAGCTACAAAACAATACATACAGTAAAATCAGAACGTTTTGAATTTTTAAATTTAGTTAAACTCTCCCCAAAAACAGGAAGAAGACATCAATTAAGAGTTCATTTATTGAGTATCGGAAATCCAATTTTAGGTGATCAAAAATATGGAATAGAATCGTTAATTTTAAAAGGTAAAGGATTGTATTTACATGCTTCTCAATTAGATTTTATACATCCGTTTACCAAGGAAAATTTAACTTTAACATCTGCTCTTCCTAAGAAATTTAATTTGATTACCAAACAAATTTTAAATTTAAAAAACCCTTAAAAATCTTTTTTCCATTTTGTAATGTCATTACTTCATCTAAATTATTTATTTTTAAGAAAAATTTATAAAAAAGAATGAAAAAAATTCTTAAAATAATTGGCCTATTAATAACTGTTACAATTTTAGCAACAGTTCTTTATTGCTTTGCTAAAAATGAGTCATTACCTTCAGGCACCCCAGGAAAAGAAGCGGAAGAATTAGCTGAAAAAATGATGTCAGCCATCAATAAAAGGGCTTTTGATCATACAGAAATATTAGAATGGAGTTTTAAAGGCAAACATCATTATGTATGGAAAAAACAACAGGGATTGGTAGATGTATCTTGGGATAGTATCTCAGTTACTGTGAATTTAAATGATTACTCAAAAAGTATTGGTACAAGTTCTGAACTTATTGAAACTGCCATCAATTTTTTTAATAATGATAGTTTTTGGTTAATAGCTCCTTATAAAGTATTTGATGACGGTGTAGAAAGAAGTATTGTTAAAGTAAATAATAAAGATGCACTACTCATAAAGTACACCTCAGGCGGAACAACACCGGGAGACTCTTACTTGTGGATTTTAGACGAAAATTATGTACCTGTTTCATTTAAAATGTGGACACAGATTATTCCAATTGGTGGAGTATCTGCAACTTGGAATGATTTTATAACTTCAGGTTCTGGAATTAAATTACCTACATCGCACACACTCTCACTTTTTGGAATAAAAATAGACATGGGCGAAGTAAAAGCTTACAACCCAAATGCAGATAAATTAGCTCATAATATGTTGAAAGCCATTAAACATGAAGCTTATAAAAACACAGGTTATATAGACTGGAGTTTCAAAGGAAAGCGTTTTTATAAATGGGACAAAATACAACATATCGTAGAAGTTAAATGGAACGATGCTAAAGTACTATTACACCCAAATGATTTAACTAAAAGTACTGTTTATCTTAATGACAAAGAAGTTTCCTACAATGATAATCTTGTAAAAAGAGCTCTCAGATTTTTCAATAATGATAGCTTCTGGCTGGTAGCTCCTCACAAATTATTTGAACCTGGAATTTATCGCAGTATTAGAATTGTTGATGGCAAAGAGGCGTTGCATGTCAAATATTCTAAAGGTGGAACAACTCCTGGAGATTCGTACACATGGTTATTAGATAAAAACTATATGCCAACTCATTATCAAATGTATGTTCAAGCCATGAAAAAAAAAGGGACAACTGTGACATGGGAAAATTGGATCCAAACCACATCTGGAACTCTATTACCAAAAAATCATAGATATTTGAGTGGAAAAGAAATAAATATGGGACTTGTTAAAGGATATAATTAAATGAATTCAAAAATAATTTCAAAAGGAATTTTAAGAGCATTAGCGATCATACTAGGAGTTATTGGGCTTGGGTATTTTTTACTTACCATTCAATCTGTTTTGGTTTATATACTTATCGCCGCCATCATTGCATTGATTGCAAAACCCATAATTTTATTCTTAAGAAAAAAACTTAAATTTCCTAATACCGTTGCCGTTATTAGTACAATGGTTCTTTTTGTGACTCTAATTCTTGGAATTACTGGAATGTTCATCCCTTTAGTTATAGAACAAGGAGAAAGCCTTTCTTTACTAAAAACAACAGCATTAGAAGAAAATATAGGGAACCTAATTACCCAAGCGAACGATTACTTCACCTCTAGGAATATTAATATTTTAAGTGAATTACAAAGTGCTGATGTATTTACCAGTTTAAAAACTATTCCAAATGTACTCAATTCAATAGTAGGAGCACTCGGGTCCTTCAGTATTGGACTTTTTTCTGTGTTATTTATCACTTTCTTTTTTATGAAAGATAGTAGACTATTTAAAAATGCTTTATTAGCATTGATACCTCAAAGTACTGAAAAAAAATTCTCTCACTCCTTGGAAAAAATAAACGATTTATTATCAAGATATTTTATTGGCTTGGTCATTCAAATTTCTATTTTGTTTATTGTTTACACCCTAATGCTATTAATCTTTGGAGTATCTAATGCAGTTGTAATCGCTTTCTTGTGTGCTCTACTTAACATCATACCTTACATTGGACCTTTAATAAGTGCATTTCTAATGATTGTTTTAACAATGACAAGTGGCTTAGGTCAAAATCTTGACTTTCAATCAGAGATTCTTCCAAAAACAATTTATGTTATGATTGGTTTTATCATAGCTCAGATGGTAGATAATTTTGCAAGTCAACCCATCATATTCTCAAAGACTACGAAGTCTCATCCGTTGGAAATTTTCTTAATAATTATTATTGGCGGTTTATTAGCGGGCCCTTTAGGAATGATAATAGCTGTTCCTTCCTACACTGTTTTAAAGGTTATCTTAAAGGAATTTATGTCTGATAATAAGATTGTTTCATCACTTACTAAGGAAATTTAAACTATTGAACGAAAGAATTTTACAGCAAGATATTCAAGAGCATATTAACAACCATTTAAAATCTGATATTCATAAATTAATTTTAAAAGGTGTTCCATTTGAAGGAGTTACAGTGCAAGAAGTTGCCAATCAGGTGATTTGTAAGCAAAAGTCCGAAAAAAAATTACCAAGTTGGTTCGATGCTAAAAATATTTATTATCCACCAAAAGTAAGTATAGAACAAACATCGTCAGAGATAGCAGCAAAATACAAAGCCTCTTTGGTCTCTGGTAAGAGATTAATAGATTTAACAGGTGGTTTTGGTGTAGATTCTTTTTACTTCTCTTCTGCTTTTAACACCATTATTCATTGTGAAATAAATACAAATCTCTCTAAAATAGCAGCGTATAATTTTAAACAACTAAACAAAGAAAACATTACTTGTTTAGATGAAAATGGAATAGAGTACCTTAAAAAATCAAGTGAAAATTTTGATGTTATTTATGTAGATCCTTCACGAAGAAATAATTCTAAAGAAAAAGTTTTTTTATTAAAGGATTGTGAACCAAATATTCCAAAATATATTGATTTATTATTGAACAAAACAACAACAATACTCATAAAAAATTCACCAATTTTAGACATTACTAGTGCAATCAAAGAACTAAAATTTGTGAAAGAAATTCATATTGTTGCAATTCGTAATGATGTTAAAGAATTACTGTATCTATTGGAAAAAGAATACAATGGAGAAATAAAAATAAATACTATAAATTTTTCAAAAAAGAACACCCAAAAATTCAATTTCCTATTCAATAAAAAGACAATATCTAGTTATCAAGAACCCCTAGATTACTTGTACGAACCTAATGCTGCTATCTTAAAGTCTGGAGGTTTTCATGAAATCACAGCTCAATTAGATGTTTACAAAATCCATCAACATTCACATTTATATACATCAAAAAAAAATATAAAATTTCCAGGAAGAGGGTTTAAAATACTCGCTGTTCTTCCCTACGATAAAAAGAAAATAGTAAAACTTTTACCCAACAAAAAAGCGAACATAACCACAAGAAATTTTCACAAGAGCGTTGCTCAAATCAGAAAAGAACTAAAAATTAAAGATGGTGGAAATGACTATTTATTTTTTACAACTAACCTCCACAATACGTTTAGTTGCATCTATTGTAAAAAACTGTAGTTAAGTCGTATTTATTAAAATTAAAACACACCATAAACTCCCATTAATAAAGGGTTTTAATTATTTATACCATATTTTTTATTAAGTTTGTTATTATAACTTTATAAGTTATCTCATGCAAACAAATACCTACCAAGGACTTCAAATTATTAATAAAAAACAATCAATCACTACAGATGAATTGGTTAAAGAAGCTCCTTTACAGATTAATATAAACAACGAATCATATACTGTTGTAATGAGAACTCCAGGCAATGATCAAGATCTGGTTCTTGGATTATTGTATGCCGAAGATATTTATAAAAACTCGCTTCCAATACCTTTTAAAATTATAGAAGAAAAATTTAATATTCCTAGTATTATAAATGTAACGATAACTCCAAATGATTTAGGAAAAGGGTACTTAAATAAAAGAACCTTAATGTCTGTTTCTTCCTGCGGTATTTGTGGAAAAAAAGAACTTGATGATATTAAAGTAAGTGGTGAAAAAATAAAACAAAAAGTTAATTTTTCTTCTGAAAAATTATTAAATATGTTTACTTCATTCCAAAAACATCAAGTAACTTTTAAGAAAACTGGCGGAAGTCATGCAGCTGGTATTTTTAATACTCAATTTAAATTACTTACCCTTAGAGAAGATATAGGTAGACATAATGCTGTAGATAAATGCATTGGAAGTTTATTGCAAATAAATATATTGAAAAATGGTATATATTTATTGGTTAGTGGAAGAGTTTCCTACGAAATTGTTTCTAAAGCTTTTTTGGCTAAAATCCCAGTAATTGTTGCGGTATCTGCGTGTTCCTCTATGGCTGTAGATTTTGCTAAAGAATTTGGTATTTGTTTAATAGGATTTACTAGAGAGAATAAAATGACTGTCTATGCCAATCCTAGCTCTTTAGAAAAAAAATAAAATTATGAGTACTAAAAAAATACACGCACAACCTCCAAAAAAACTGACAGGTATAGAATTTGAAAAAATCCCATCTTCAGCTGCTGGTTTTCCAGCTATAAAATCAGCCATTACTCAAATAAAAGATAAAGTAGGCTTAAAAAAAGGCATTGGTTTGTTAGCTAATTTAAATCAAAAGAATGGATTTGATTGTCCAGGGTGTGCATGGCCAGATCCTGATGAAAAAAGAGCTTTTTTATCAGAATATTGTGAAAATGGTGCCAAAGCTGTAGCTGAAGAAGCTACAAAGAATAAAGTCTCACCTCTTTTTTTTGCAACCCATTCTATTTCTAAACTGTCAAAATTATCCGATTATGAAATAGGGAAAAAAGGTAGAATTACTCACCCTGTGGTTGTTTATGAAGGCAGAAATCATTATGAAGAAATTTCGTGGGAAGATGCTTTCAATATGATTGGTAATGAATTAAAATCCTTACCATCACCAGATGAAGCAATTTTTTATACTTCCGGAAGAACGAGTAATGAGGCTGCTTTCTTATATCAATTATTTGTACGAAAGTTTGGGACCAACAACTTACCCGACTGTTCAAATATGTGTCACGAATCTAGTGGTGTGGCTCTTACTGAAACTCTAGGTATTGGAAAGGGATCTGTAACCTTAGAGGATTTTAATCATGCAGAACTGGTTATTGTAATCGGGCAAAACCCAGGTACAAATCATCCTAGAATGTTAACTGCATTGGGAGAAACAAAAAAAAGAGGGGGCAAAATCATTACAATAAATCCTTTACCTGAAGTTGGTTTAATGAGGTATAAAGACCCTCAGAATCCATTTAAATGGATTGGTAAAGGACAGAAACTAACCGATATTTTTTTACAAGTAAAAATAAATGGAGATGTTGCATTATTAAAAATAATTTTAAAATTATTGTGGGAAAAAGAACAGAAATCTCCTGGAACTATTTTTGATCATGAATTTATCAATGCCAATACATTGGGATATGACGATTTTATTAAAGATCTTGAGACCTACTCTATTGAAGAATTAATTCCTCAAACAGGCATAGATTTTGAAATTATAAAAGAAGCAGCAACATTAATAGCTGCTAAGAAAAAAATAATTATTTGCTGGGCCATGGGATTAACCCAACATAAAAACTCAGTAGATAATATTCGTGAGGTTGTAAATTTATTATTACTAAAAGGTAGTATTGGTAAACAAGGAGCGGGCACATGTCCTGTTCGTGGACATTCAAATGTTCAGGGAGACAGAACTATGGGGATTTGGGAAAAACCAAAAAAAGAATTTCTAGACAACTTAGAAAAAGAATTTAATTTTAAAGCTCCCAGAAAACATGGATATGACGTAGTAGATGCTATTGAAGCCATGCATAATAAAAAGGCAAAAGTTTTTATTGGTATGGGTGGTAACTTTCTCTCTGCTACTCCAGATACAGAATATACCGCTAAAGCCCTTCAAAATTGTGAACTCACAGTTCATGTATCTACCAAATTAAATAGAAGTCATTTAATTCACGGAAAAAAAGCACTGATTTTACCATGTTTAGGAAGATCTGAAAAAGATATTCAAGAAAAAGGAATTCAATTTGTAAGTGTAGAAAACTCAATGGGAGTTGTACATTCTTCTTCAGGTCATTTAGGTCCTTTATCCGAATCTTTACTTAGTGAACCCGCCATTGTAGCTGGTATGGCAAAAGCAAGTCTGTCTAATACTTCTCTCGACTGGTCTGAATTGATTAAAGACTATGACAACATTAGAAACAAAATAGAAGCTACTATTCCAGGTTTTGAAGATTACAACACGCGAATTAGAAATAAAGGAGGTTTTTATTTACCAAATAATGCAAGAGATAAAGACTTCTCTCCTACGCTAACAGGCAAAGCTAATTTTACACTCAATAAGATTTCAGATATCACCCTGAAAAAGGATCAATTTATAATGATGACCATCAGAACTCATGACCAATACAATACAACCATATATGGATTAGATGACAGGTATCGTGGCATTATTAATGAGCGTAGGATTATTTTTATGAACCCCATAGACATTAAAGAGCAAGGGTTAGAAAAGCTAGATGCTGTAGATTTGGTCAGTCATTTTAACAACGAGAAACGTACCGCAAAAAAATTCCTTGTAATTCCTTACAACATTCCAATACAATGTACCGCTACCTATTTTCCAGAGGCAAATGTTTTAGTACCTATTCAAAGTAAAGCTAGAATTAGTAATACACCAACCTCAAAAACCATCATAATTACGATTCATAAAAAAGAGTCATAATCCCATAAAAACACAAGAAATTTCTGCAGTTCTAAAATGTGACTTTTATTTTTTATATTAGAAGTGTCTTAGTAATATATGTAATATCATCTTCAATTGATTCAAATTAATTATGAAAAAAATAGATCGTAGAAAAGCAATCAAAAATTTAACTATTGGACTAGGTGGAGCCTCTCTACTTTCAAATCCTCTAGTTGGATATGCTAATACAGTAACCAATTCAAAAACTATCCCTTCCAAAAAAATTGGAAATTCTAACATTAAAAACCCAGTTACTGTGATTACCTTAGGTGCAGGTGGAAGAGGAAACGTGTATGGAAATTATGGGATTAAGTTTCCGAATGAATTAAATATTGTTGGAGTAGCTGAACCAATCTCAATCAGAAACAAACGATATGCAAGAAAACATAACATTTCAAAAGAAAATAGATTTGTTACCTGGGAACATGTGTTTAATCGACCTAAATTTGCAGATGCAGTGATTATATCAACTCCAGATGATTTACACTATGGGCCTTGTATGAAAGCACTAGAGATGGGTTATGATGTTTTGTTAGAAAAACCGATTGCTCCTACTGAAAAAGAATGCCTAGACATCTTAAATTTAGCGAATAAAACTGGTAGAATTGTAGCCGTATGCCATGTCTTGCGCTATGCTCCTTATTTTATAAAATTAAGAGAGATGGTTCAATCTGGAGCTATAGGAAAACTGATAAGTATTCAGCATTTAGAACCTATTGAACATATTCATATGTCGCATTCCTATGTGAGAGGCAATTGGCATAATTCTAAAGAAACAACACCAATTATTCTTGCTAAATCTTGTCACGATTTAGATATATTAAGATGGATCATAGATAAACCATGTAAAAGTATCGCTGCATTTGGAAGTTTAAAATGGTTTAAAAAAGAAAATGCTCCAAAAGGAAGTGCCAGTAGATGTACAGAGGGTTGTGCCGTAGAAAAAACATGCCCATATTCTGCCTTAAAAATTTATAATCAACCAGGTGGTTGGTCTTCTGTTTTTGACTTTCCAGATGATACCTCTAAACATGAAGAATATTTGCTAGAACAATTAAAAACCACAAATTATGGACGTTGTGTTTATAGAATGGAAAATGATCAACCAGATCATTATGTAACATCCATGGAGTTTGAGGATGAAGTTACTGCTAATTTTTCCATGGAAGCTTTTACATCATACCACGGAAGAAGAACAAGAATTATGGGTTCACACGGAGATATAACTGGAGATATGACAGAATTTACGCACACAGATTTCTTAACAGGTAAAGTAACAAAATGGGATATTTCTGTTGAAGAAGAAAAAAACAGTGGCTATCAGGGAAGTGGACATGGTGGTGGGGATTGGAGATTAGTAACAGATTGGATTAACGCTGTAAAAAATCAAGACTCTAGTCTATTAACCTCAACTATAGATGCATCTGTAGAAAGTCATATTATGGGGTTTATGGCTGAAAAGAGTAGAAAATCAAAACAAATAATACCTATTCAATTAACCTAAATATCTTTTCACATTACAGTCTAAGTTTGGTATGAAAGTAGGTCATGTATTATTCAAAACTAATAACTTAAAAGCATCATTTAAAGCCTTTGAAAAGTTAGGTTTTAATGTTGAGTATGGCTCTAAAAGAAACCCTCATAATGCCTTGATCTATTTTTCAGAGGGGCCTTACATTGAGCTTTTAGAAAAAGCACCAATAACTTCATTTACTAAATTAATATTACGTTTAATGGGTAGAGGTTTATTAGTGAAAAGGTTTAATTCTTGGGAGAATGCTGAGGAAGGTTTTTTTGAAATATGTTTAGAGAATAACACTACTAACTTTGAAAAAGAAATAAAAATATTAAATAAATTCAAAGAAGGATTTTTTGTAACTAGAAGTAAAAGAATAGATCCATATCATCGAGTTTTAACATGGAAACTCCTCTTTCCAAATGAACTAAGAATTCCTTTTCTTATGACAAAATTTAGCAAAAACCCAAAACCTGACAACTTTGTTCACCCCAATAAAATTAAAAGAATAAAACAAATATCATATGGTACAGATTCAAAATTCATTTCAATCGTCAATGCATTATGTGATGATAATACACTTCAATTATATGAGGGGCATGGAGTAAAAGATCTGTTTTACGAAAAATAATACTTTACATAAACAAAAAAGCCTCACATTTCTGTGAAGCTTTAAGTGAGCCCGATAGGATTAGCCTCGCTGATCCTTAACGCTCCGCGCTGAAAATCAACAAAAGAAACTTCAGTATCACCCAAAATAAAAAAGCAAGCTCTTTATTTTGAGCTTGCTTAGTTTCAACTTTTTGTTGATTTATTTGTGAGCCCGATAGGATTCGAACCTATGACCGCCTTCTTAGAAGGGAGTCTAAAAAAACATATAACTATCTGATTTATATAAACTTAACTGTAATCTTAATTTTTTTCGCACCATTTTTCGCACCAATTAGTTTTTTATAAAAAAACGGATAAACATAAAAACTCCTCTCTTTCGTAAAAAGAAGTACAACTATATTTCCTCTGGAACACAAACTACACAATAATCATCTGGATGTCCATTTTCACCACAACCCCCATTTGAAATCAATGCTTTATCTCCATTAGATAGACATTGATATATCAATCTACCACAACTAAATTTTCCATCACAAGTAGTACCTCCATTATTGGTTTGATATTTTTTCTTTGCGAATGAACCAAAGTCCATTTGATCTCTCGTGGTTCCTATGACCTTATAAATGGAAAATAATTTTTCACTGTTATCCTTACTTATAGTAAAGATTACATCTTCTTTTGGAAAATAATTCCCCAATTCATTTAAAATCTCTATATTTTTTACAACAAAATTTTCTTGTGCTATTTTGCTAGGGGTAGATACACTATCTTCTTGGCTATCACAAGACAAAATAATAAATGATATCATGAGTAAAACTAAATGTATCCTTTTCATGATTTTTGTATTTTAAAATTGATAATGATACAAAGCTATAATTATTACAAATACTGGTCAATCCCTTTAAATGGTGAAATTTATACCCCTTTAAATAGGGAATGCATAGGTGTTTATCAAAAATTATAATTTAAAACTTATAGTTTACCATTACCATTATCTCACACTACAGTATAGTCAGCACTGGTATTAAAACCTAAAGTTTCTGAGTAATAATTTCCTGTAAAAAAAACTCGGCAGATGCATTCTTCTGTGATTGATAGAATCATTTGAAAGAATCTTGAATTTACTTCTTTGTGTTACCAAAAGCTTTTCAATAAAAAAATACAAATGTGCCTCAAAGATAAAATTATAAATCCCTTGAGTTCCGTATTTTAAAATTTAAATGATGGTATCCATTTTAAAAAACAGAAAAGCCCAGCAAGTAAAAACTTGCTGAGCTTATTTGTCTGTGAGCCCGATAGGATTAGCTTCGCTGATCCTTAGCGCTCCGCGCTGAAAATCAACAAAAGAAACTTCAGTATCACCCAAAATAAAAAAGCAAGCTCTTTATTTTGAGCTTGCTTCGTTTCAACTTT
>Ga0209304_1000254_pt1 | contig 38955 bp, 52 predicted proteins | sample COGITO_mtgs_1004_4_FD_184789 | JGI IMG/M metagenome (GOLD analysis project Ga0209304, IMG submission 184789) | Pelagic marine microbial communities from North Sea - COGITO_mtgs_100423 (SPAdes) (version 2) | ecosystem: Environmental > Aquatic > Marine > Epipelagic ...
ATTTCTTTATCTGTTAGTTTCATTGTTTTCACCCTTAAGCTTTATTCTTTTCATGTAACACTCTCTAGTTCTTTGATATGTACGCTGATGTACTCCTCACCTTTCTTAACGATCTTTTTAGTGAGTTCTATATGGTACACCTTGTTGTCATTGAACTCCTCAAAGATACCTTGGTAGGTATCTAAGAGAGGCTTTATTATATTGTCAAGGTCGGCACCCCTGTTAGACATGCCTCCCTCGATGGTGAACTCAACTTGATTCGTCCCGAAGGGCCACACTGCTGCCATCATCTCGTCCCGGATCTCCTCCTGATACCTCTTGTAGTCCGCTGTCTTGAAGGTTGTCCTCCCCTTCTTCGCAAACATCTTGTTCGCACTCAGGGGTTTCACCTTGTGTGTGTTCTTCATGTTCTTCCTCCAGTGGTATGGGGTCTTGCGCCCAGAACTCTTCTACTGACTTAGCATCTATGTACTCAAGCAGTAGTTCGTTACCACCCTCAGCTTCATCAAAGGTAGTAGCCATCCATAGTAGCCTAGCGGAGATAAGCATTTGTTTCTTATCTGCCCAGCAGTTACTAACAGTTTGCCAACGTCTATCAAAGGGACAGTTGAGCAGTAGCTTCTCAGCTTTCTTTGGGCCTATACCCCTGACACCGGGGATGTTATCTGTTGCATCACCAATTAACATTTGCATCATAAAGTTATAGTGACCTCTCTCAAAGTCAACGTAGTACTCTTCTTTCTTTACGAAGTTGTAGTGATTACCGGGTATCATATTGAGGTCTTTGTCGATGTGCACAATGACGTAGGGTTGTTCATTCTGAATACACTCCCATGCCCAGATGGAGACTAGATCATCAGCCTCCATGTCATGGGCCATCACTGCACCGTACTTGTCAATCAAGTGTTGATGCCCATAGGCCAGAGCTTTCTTCTCACCGGGTTCTAACTCACGCTTACGGTTACCCTTATAGTCATCAGCAATGGCAGTACGGAAGTTCCCCTTGCCCTTAACGGCTATCCTCATGTCCACTGGTTCAATGACTGAGCACTTATCTTCTATATCCATGAGGGTTTTACGTATGTTTACTCGCATATCCTTTTCTTTCTGGGTAGCCATCGCTATCCTAAAGTAGATTGAATCAGCATCAATCAGTACTTGTATTGTCTTGTCCATTGTCTAGTCCTCTAGTGAACATCTGCATAGGAAGTACCGATCATGGCATCGCCACCATCCATACACTCTACACCAAACCATTTAGGTGCTTCTTTGAAACTATCCTTTAGTATCTGACCAACACGATCAGCATCATCAGGGTGTACAGACCAAGCAGCTTCATCGTGGTAGAAGATACGAGGCTTAGCACGTAGTCCTTCTTCCTTGATCTTCTGCATTTGGTATGACACAGCTGCCTTACAAGTGATACCTTCTGCTGATTGCAGTAAGTAGTTGAGGCACTGATGCTCAGAGCCAATGAACACAGGCCTACCATCTAACCCATGAACCCAGCCGTTACCTTGAGTGTTCTGCTTACGGTTCCACTCACCCTCTACTTGCTTCTTGATCTGATCCAGACCTTGGATAGCACTAGCAAAGTTAGCACGGGCTTCCTTACCGACCTTGGGGTTGCTCTTACCAGTCAACACTTGACCTAGCTTAGAGTCTCCTGCACCAAACAAGTAGGCATACAGGAATGACTTAGCTACTGAGCGTGAACACCCTAGTGCATCAGCATTACGTTGGTGTTGATCACCAAAGATAACTTCCTTAGTGAACTCTGCGTTACCTACGTAGTGGCATAGACCACGTAGCTGGTTACCGCTTGAGTCTGCACCTACAATAAGGTCACCCTCATCAGCAGCAAAGCACTCACGTAACTCACGACCCCATGCAGCATGGACACCCGGCAGGTTAACAATCACCTCGTGTCTTGCTCGGAAAGAAGGAGTGCCTATAGTCCACATGTTACCGTGGATACGACCATTCTTTAACTGTTCAAACCAACTCTCCATCACACTGATACGATTACGTAGTGTGTAGTACTGGCCTAGCATTGCACCTACCTCTCCTAGTTTACTTAGAGAAGTCTCTGTGAACTTAGGAGCTACGTTGATCCAACCACGGGCAGTCTTCTTACGGGTGTACTCATCAGGTTTCCAACCCTTACTCTCTAACAACCACTCCTTAACAAGATCTATCTGACCTAGCTTAGTCTGCACTACCTTACTGCGCTGAAAGGGTGCACCAGCAGCCATCAAGTGTGTGTCTGTAGGTAGTACTTCTCTTCCATAGTAGTCAGACAGTAGACGTACAGTCACTGCTGTGTACTCTCCGTTCTTCTTGTACTTAGCAGTCTTAGGTACCTTATCAATGTACACTGTGTGTGTACCAAGGTGTGGCTCGATAGCATCTTGTATCTCTTTAGCCCTAGCATTCATAAGTGCTAAGCTTGCCTTACCCTTCTTGGCATCGAAGTTCCAACCCTGTTCTCTAACCATGGTGTTGAACTTGAACACATCGTGTTCTACCTCAAGGCCCTTAGCAATCAATGGGAACTTTGCATGAAACTGTTTAAATTCTTTCACTAGCTCTTCATATACCTGAGTGTTTAACTCTACATCTTGTATGCAGTAGGTCAACATCTCTGGTGTATACCTAGTCCAATCGCTGTAATCTAGTTTACTATCACCTAGTTTCTCACCCCAACCCTTCAATCCATGCCTGTGATTACGTTTATAACGTAGCATCTGGGACATTATCAGTGTGTCGTAGCACTTCTTATCTAGTAAGTCAATGCCTGTAACTATCTTTATTGCAGGTATATCATATCCAATTATGTTGTGACCTATGAGAACATCAGCTGCTTGAAGATAATCAAGGCCAGCTTGGGTGCTTTGTAGTGTATCATCGTGATCTGAGAAGGAAATGATCTCTTTAGTGTCCACATTCTGGCATACGATACACCAAATGGTAGAGATCTCTTCCAGTAAACCGTTACTTTCTATATCAAATACTAGTTTCATGTTAATTCCTTGAGTGCCACCCGGTATTGGGTTAGGCTTAGTTTAATTAGGTACGGGTAATGTAAGGGGTGCTAGTATCCTAAGAAGGTGAGTTTGCTTACATCCATGATGTAATTGGTTTCCATGGTGTCATAAGCAGTCATTATCTTGAAGTCATCATCATCACCTTCAACTTCTGCTATTAAGATGAACCTGCCTACTGTATCTTCATCAACTCCGGCACTTGCTAGTGCTTCATGTAGTAAGTCAAGCAGTTTCTTTGGTTCTGTTTCAGTAGTCTTACCGAAATCACCCTTAATTACTTCCATTTGATACCTCTCTTTGTTGTTTTCTCTCAATATCATGCCTAATTCTGTGACAGTTAGAGCATAACAGGTCACATTTAGCTATCTCAGGCTCTAATACTGCCCATTTTCTACGTATCAGTGCACCAATAGAGAAGTCTTTAGCTGAGGGATCTCTGTGGTGGAGGTCATAGATTGGATGCTCAGATGCAACACCACAATCTTGACATTTCTTACCACCAAAGTACTCAAAGATCATCCCCCATCTCTTTCTTCTGAAGTCCCTGTCGTACTGAGACTTGTACTCGTGGCTTGATTTATCCATCAGAGTGTCTCGAGCAGTCTGTTTAGGTACCACTGGGCCTTCAGGGTGTCCTCTTTAGCTTTTCCTTTATAGGACATCCTCCAAATGTATTTCATGCAGTTACCCTTGAGGTACCCTTGGAAGGCTTCCTTAGACATACTAGCTTCAATAGCTTGGATTGCCTCCACACCACCTGTATTGTAGTGTGACGGGCTGTTAACAACGTCCTCTTTCTTCTTAATGGGTGTGTCTGGCATCATATCATTAATCTCCTCACTACTTACACACCAACGTGACCACTTCTCTTTTAGTTTCTTTCTCTGTTCATCTTCTTGCTTTAAGACCAAGGCATCTCCCGATACCGTTTCTACTTCTAATGGCGGGTATGCAGTTCGTAGTCTATCCCAATCTAGTGGTGTTGCATCATTGATACTCATACTGTTGGCCCTACTAGTAGTTCTCTGAGTTGTTCATAGCCACCTATCTTGGTGACCTCGGTGTTGCTCACTGTGATTATCTGAGGCACTGTTGTAGCATCGGGGAAGATACTCTTGAAGTCTGAGAGAGGGAAGTCCTCATCTAATACCATGTATATGTAATCTTTGTTTAATGTCTCAAGAAGCTCTATAGCTAACGTACAGTAACCACAGTCTTTCTTACCGTATACTTTGAATAACATTATGATTTACCACCTATCAGTAGTTTAAGTTTAGCATCGAGTTCTGCATCAGACATATCTTCTGCTTTAACCTCAATGTTTGTTTGTTCAATCCTGCCTAACTTGGGTGTCTCAAACTCTGCGAGTGCTTTAGCAATGTCAACTGCTTGATCAGTATCTCCATTAGCTATTGCTTTAACCATAGATAACCGCATTACATCCAGAGCTGTCAGGTTGTTAACTGCCATTAACTGGTCAGCGTCCATCTTAAGCTCTGCTGCTGTCAATGAGAGCCTCTCTCGTGCCTCCCTGTTAAGCTTACGGGAAGCTGCTGATGCTAGCTGTGCTTCTTTAGCATTCTCTGGTGTGAACCTTGGTGCTAGGTTAGCTAAACTGTTTGGATGTTGTTTAATCTTTTTGATTGTCATGTTACCTCCTATGTTGCTTATTCTTATAAAGAGACACACGAAGTGTGGCTCAACTAAAGATGTCCTATAGGGACTAGCGAGATTGCCCACGAGATGCCTGTTGCGTGTTGTCGGTTACGTAAAAAGGGGCCAACGGAACGACTGTGAGCTATGTCGGTTACTTAAAAAACCTGAGGCACACCCAGCGTGAGCTGAGTGTACCCCTATGATTCTAATTAGGTACGGGTAATGTAGCCTACAAGCTACTCAAGAGTGCACCTGATACTAAAGCTAGACCTGTAAGTGCCCACCCTAAGATGGCCCAATCTTTACCTGTTCCAACGAAGAAGCAGAAGAATATTAAACATAATACAAAGAGAAAGCTAAACACTATAACGTATTCCTTCATCAATTTCTAACTTGAGGTTAGTTTTTACTGAGTTGAACACTGTTGCAACATCTGCATTAGGTTCTATCTTCAGTATCTCTGCTGCTATCTCATTACCAGCTGTTATGTAAGCATCCAGAAGGTTGGCTGCCAGTGACTCATTGTACTGGCTAGCCATTTGTCTGGCTTCTCTGTTTGCATCCAAGTACAACTGATCGAGTCTAGCTTCTATGTCGTACATTAGATCAGTTGACATCGTTACACCACGCTAGTGCTTTATCAAATAACTTTGAGCTGTACTTCTCTGTCAGCTCTAGGAAGACACTTATACCCTTTACTGCTGTCATTATTACATCTACACCAAATGCTATTGGCACTAGTATGATGTACTTGATTGATAGCTTTAAGTATTTCATTAAGCACCTCCAAATAGTTCATCCATGCTTAGTTGCATGTCTGCATGGTCTTCTTCGTCTATGAAGGTTGTCACATAGGCTTCTGCATCCCTTACCATTACCATTAACATACTGGCATAGTACTCATCATTTGTATCCATCCTGTCCTCACGGAGATCCGAGATGTTCCCTATCTCTATCATACGATCTATAACTCTATCATCTAAACTATCCATAACCTTATCCTTCTGACATTGATTCTAGTAACGCATTAACTAATGCAATTGATATAGCGAAGTACATAATTGTAGATATGATTACCATGTTAACCCTTATAAAGAACTTTACGATTAGTTAATTCAACCATGTCAGAACTTACAACAGGTTGTCTACTGTCAACATCAACAAAGGTCTTGTTACTATAAGGATTGTAAGTGGCTGATCGAGGTCTTGATGTGACCCAAGCAAATGGAATGTCAGTTGAGCATAGTGTGCCTTGGGCACCTGCATGTACATTCTTCTGCTTGTCTCTGAGAACCCTTTGTCTACCTGCTTCTGATACCTTGAAGGTTACATTAGTGAGGATAACAGAGGACGCATGTTTGACCACACGCCCTTTGTTAGTACCCTCTAATGCCTTCACGCTGAAACACTTCTTACGCAAGTTATAATACACGAAGACTCTCATTGATCAGGCCCTCGTTATCTACGCTTTTTAGTGCAAGGATCTCGCAATCAACACAAACGGCAGTGGTTGACGGTATATGCCAACCCATAGGTTTTAAACATACTTTGCAGTTTACTATAACGTGGTCTCTCCAGTTTCCAATACTCACGATTTATTGCTCCATCAAAATTGTTTTTAGTTGCTTTATCCTGCGAAGTTCCACACTTGTTTAGCTGGACGGTTGTGCTCAAGAGCGATAGAGGTGCGTCCAAGGTGTAGCTGAGTGAATGTAGACTGACGTTGCAGTCCGTAACCACGAGACTTCTTCTTACGTAAAGCAATGAAACCTGAGAAGCCTAGGGCAGTGAATCGGATACGACCGTTGGACTTCTTGGATACACGGAATGAGAACACTCTGTTTACTTTAAACATATACTACTCCAATAATTACATTAAGGTTAAACTTCTTCTATCCAAAAGGTGTACCCTGCACGGGTACCATGGTTGTCTGTGTAGTCTTCTGTATACTCTACTGGGCACTCTTGCATCCACTTATGGAATGGAGAGTTCTCATAGAGATCATCCTGTACTACAACAGTTTCCTTCTTCTTACCAAAGATAGCATCGTACCTATCTTCGTATGTCTCACGGGACACATTGAAAGGTCTTGCTTTGTCACCCTTACCGTTCATTACATACCTCCAACAGCGATTACAGGGATTGATGATACATCAACAACGAACCCGTTATCGTTATGTTTAGCTGGCCCCTTAGCTGTCAGACCTACAACTACACCCTTGGTGTTGACATTGACCCAATCACTGGCATCTCCGTCTATAACATTACGACCTAAGAATGTAGCTGGGAATGGCCTACGGTTGAATACAACAGCAACAGCGGAGTCACTACCTGAGTCTAGGAAACTTAGTACTTGTTTCTTATAGCTAGGCTTACCACTGTAGCTGAACATCAACCGATAGTTACTAGGCATACCCTTGTGGAACCTCTTAGCGACCTTAGAATAGTCATAGAAGCTAAGCTCGGGGAAGTCCTGTGGGATGTTATGGGTTTCCCAAGGGATGTCTGACAGTACGTTTAAGCGTACGACACCATGCAGTTCTTTCTTTACACACCACTTAACGTAGTTGGTTAGTTCCCTACGCAGTTGTACCAAGAAGCCTTCTTGATCTGATAGATAGAAGTCTGTCTTAGCTTGACGAGCTTGATTGACACTGGGGTAGACACCACCAAGACCAGCTTCTTTTAGACAATCTGTCATACAGCCAGCGGCTTTAGCACCAGCGCAGATAGCGTCATCAGGATGCATGGATAAACCTGCGAAGTGTAGATCCATTTCTTTGTTATTGGTCTTTCTGATTTTAGTGTTACCACCACTTCTATCTAATAGTTTCATGGTTAATCCTTAGTTATTTTAATATTAAGAAGAAGGTAATTAACAGTACACTGAAGAACAATATGTCTGCATCCATCACTTAATATCCTGACTGTTTAAGTATTCAGCGACTTTCTCTGCTATCTCTAGCGTTGATACATGAGCAACATTTAAGACATTAACAAAAGAAGTAGCGACTATATTAGAGTCCCACCTTTTTAAGTAATGGCTATAAATAACTCCATATTTTGATTGGCATAAGTTTTCCCAATCAGGCACAAAATCAGGATCAAAGTTAAGACACGCTTGGATTACTAGGTTATACCTGCGCTGTAATACACTTGCTTTGCGTGCTAGGGCTTCAGTCTCGTAGACGTTATGATGGCTTACCGCTGCCCTGTTATTGGGGTTGAGACTCCTTACACCACCAGTCCAATCAACCATCCAGAAAGTGCCGCCCACGGCAGGCTCCCAAACACCCTCTGGCCGTTGTTTTAAACGCTCAATCTCTGCGCCCAGCTCTTTATACTTCTGCTCTAAGTCTTGTATGTCCATCAGTCTTCTCCTGAGTAATACCACCCACTAGCCATTCTCTTCTACTTCACCACCACAGAGGTTGCAACTGTATTCATAGGAGTACATAGGTACTGACTGATCTCCATGAGGGACATGATCAACAGTCTCTAGCGTATTCACTTGCTCGTTCTTAATAGGCCCACATCTATCGCAGGTGTAGTCTGAGTAGTCGTAGTTGCTATAGGCCATAATCATCAATGTCCTGTTGCAATTGTTCCACCAACATTGCCAGCGATAGGACTTCCTATACTGCCCCAGACACTGCCTTTAACGTCACCTTTAACATCACCATCAACATAGCCATAGACATCACCTACAACATCACCGCAAACATCGCCTTTAACAGCACCACGAACATTGCCATAAACAGTGCCACGAACATTGCCATAAACACTGCCTTTAACATCACCATCTACATCTCCACCAACATAGCTTTCAACATCACAACCTACATAGCCTTTAACATTGCCTTCAACATTACCTCTAACATCTCCAAAAACGCTTCCTTTAACATCACCAGCAACATAGCCATAGACATCACCTTCAACATCACCGCACACAGCACCTTTAACAGCACCACCTACATCACCATCAACATAGCCTAGGACATCTCCAAAAACACTTCCTTTAACATCACCATCAACATTCCCACCAACATAGCTTTGAACATCACCAGCAACATAGCCTTTAACATTGCCTTCAACGTTACCACGAACATTGCCATAAACACTGCCACAGACATGGCCATCAACATCACCATAGACATGGCCTTCAACATCGCAGCTAACTTCTTTTAGTATGTAGTGACCGTTCCTATCTTTATCTAGTGTTAGATTCTCTCTTACAAAATCTAGTATTTCTTTATCTGTTAAACTATTCATCTATTCCTCATCCTCTGTAAATGTGTATACATTAGGCATCTTCTAGTACCTCTCCAGTCTCTACGAAGTTATCTATAGTTTCAGCTAACTCAGGGAAATGGATGTAGTCCACTGAGTATACTTCATTACTTTGCTGATCTAAGAAGGTTACAGTGTATGTGTCATTGTAATGTAGCATGACCTCTACGGTACCCTTGTGTTTGAAACCAGAGACATGGAACTCTAGACCACCCCAGTAGTCGTTGTAACCCTCCACTACTGATGCATGATCATAGGCCCAACACATCATCATGTGTGCACCAGACGTACCCTTACTGTCTCTACCAGACTTTATCTGTGACTGGATGGTTGTTGCTACCTGTAATGGCTTAGGCATGATAAGTGACCTCTAGTAGGTTAGGGAGAACATTGGATTGAAAGTACACCTTAGGCATACAGTACTCTATATGATTGTTAGAGTACCCTTGGAGATCAACACCAATAGCTACTCCCCTATAGACAGGGTTGATAGGTCTATCTAGTGTTAGTTCTACAAGTACTCTGTTAGGATTCATATAGCGACTAGCTACTGATGCACTATCAGCCCAGTAGGTACTACCTTGAGAACCAGTGTAGTCTACCTCTTCCATGAAGGTCTTCTGGAACTCTGTGAGAGCCATAGCTCTATAATATACATACATACAACTACCTCTCTTAGATACTATACATATAGGGGTATTCCCGGGGGCTTCCCCCATTAGGGACTAGCGACAACTCTCGCTAGGAATACAGTGTGGGTCTTGTCGGTAACCCAAGAAGCTACGGAGTACCCAAGCGTGATGCCTGAGTACTCCGAGTGTTCTTGAGTGACTAGAAGAGGTCACCGGATGTTACAGAGTCCGATGCCACTGGTGAAGCTGCTGGTGTTTCTGACTCGATAGCTACGAAGTCATCAGATGAACCACCTGCGTATTCGATCAGGTTAGTGATCTGTACAGCTGTGAGTGAGCAACCAGTGCCCTTGCGACCAGCAACATCGTAGGCGTATTGGTACACCTTGACGTTACCGATAGAGCCATTACCAATCATCACACCCTCTGGAAGAGGCTGGAGATCAGCTGTAACAACCTTAGGCTTACCGTTGTCCTCACCGTTAGCCTTACGAGCTTTACGCTTGAGACCTACTGAGAACATACCGTCCTTCTCTTTGACATTGAGGAAGTTAGCAGTCCATTCTTTAGCTACATCCTTGCTGTCCGTGGCAATCTGTAGCTCGTACTGCTCAGTGCCGAAGGGAGTTACTGGTTTATCTAAACGTGCCCAGTTAAGCTGAGCGTTACGGATGATGTAGTTACGTGGAGCTTCAATGATAGCAGTCATAATGTTTAACCTTATGTTAAATTAAGAGATTAGATGATACAGGATTGTACCTATCTACAAAAGAGACACACGCAGTGTGGCTCCCAAGGTGTTACTTGAATGTCCTACGTGTGGCACCACGAGGACGATTACGGTACTGCCGTGCCTTGTTCCAGTTGTGTAAGCCATCTGCTACTAGAGATGCAGTGAACCCTAAGGACACTAGGATGGCAACAGTGGTGAACGATAGTGCTAATAAAGTAATAGAATCCATGAGGATACTCCTATTGAATTAAAAAGGATGATGCCCGAAGGCACCACCAAAGGGGAACTGTGTTAGCTTTTCAGCCAACGGTGTGACACTAACGACAGGCGGTGACCCTTGAGTGTTACCAAGGTGAGCTTACCGCAAGGTAAGATGGACACTGCCGCCTTGTAAGGCATAACAGTGAGCTTCTTACGTGAAACCACTAACTTCTTGTTGTGGCTAGGGTTAATGATGGTAACCATAGCATTGGCTCCACCAGTTGATTTAACTGCCATGAAAGCAGTCCCAGCATAAGACACGTATGTGCCTAGTTTTAAAGCAGCCATGAGCCACCTCCAAAAGGGTTAGTGCTGTCGGGATTGACACCACTGATTAAAGTAAGCATGGGCATTACACCCATGGCCCCGGTGTTAACCGGCAGGACTTCGTACTTACAGGGGAAGCTAACTCCCCGACTTGGCTCAATGGCCAAGGTTTATATGCAACCGAGCTTATCCGGTTACCCAGTGGTCAGCTGGTGGTGTTCGGATGTAGCTGACTAGGCTACAAACAATCTACCAAAGAGACACACAAAGTGTGGCTCACGATGTCTACTACAGAGTACCATGTCTTCACTCTCAGGTTCCCACAGAACTCCACAGTACCCCACTGTAACTCCCGTAAACTCCACTGCTACCAAGCCCCTCGTTAGTCCCTATAGGAGAATGCACGATTACCCTATAGGATTACCCTAGTGTGTGCCTAGAATCCCTCACAGGACTCTCTACGTAGCTCCATGCGCTGATAAAGAGGCGATACTTGTATCGACTATCAGAGCATCCCCAGCGCAAGCGACTGCCCCTCGGAACCCTCACAGAGCACCGAGAGAGAACTTGGGGGGTACCCAAAGTAACCAAGGGTACCTCAATACCCCTGACTTATAGACACACGCTCTGGGGCTAAGTCTTGCAATTGGTTGCACTCATAAGTAGGGGGGGTACCCAAAAGCTCTCACAGAACCCTACAAACCCCCACAGCACCACAAATATACCATGTAGCGCCCAGTCACCGAGGACTATAGCAATGGATAAGACAGAATTAATAAAGCTTGTGAAGGAGAAGGAGAAGAGGAACCTACTAGAGGAGTACTCTCAGGACTTCACACGCTTCGCACAGGAACAGATAAGGATTGTGACTAAGGACTCTAGCAAGGGTTTTGTACCCTTCGAGTTAAACCAAGCACAGACCCTTATAACAGAACAATTAACAAAGCAGTTGGAAGAGACTGGTCGTGTTAGGGCTATCATCCTTAAGGCAAGACAGCAGGGTATCTCTACGTACTGTGTAGGTAGGGTGTACTGGAAGTCATACTTCTCTCCTCATTCGAGGTCAGTTGTAATGGCACATGATAGTGCTACTTCAGATGCTCTATTCAGTATGTCAAAGAACCTTATTAGGAATATGCCTAAAGAACTAGCACCCAAGGAGGAGCGTAGTAATGCCAAGGAAGTCATCATCAGCTCACCTTACTTCAAGGATAAAGAAGCTAAGGCTAGCTACCGTCTTTATACTGCTGGTGCACCTGAGGCTGGTCGAGGTACTACTCCAACAATCGCACACCTATCCGAGGTTGCCTTCTGGAACCACGATGAGAAGATACTTGCAGGTTTGTTCCAAGGTATCCCACAGACCGATGGTACCGAGGTAATCCTAGAGTCTACCGCTAATGGTGCTCAAGGAGAGTTCTATAGATTATGGAAGGGAGCTGTTGCTGGGGAGAATGAATACTTACCTATCTTCCTCCCATGGTTTCTTACGGATGAATACCGTAGACCACACCCGGAGGGGATGGAATTAACAGTAGAGGAAGAGAAGCTTGTCGAAAGGTTTGACCTAGACAATGACCAGCTCTACTGGAGAAGGCTGAAGATAGCTGAGGGGGGTGAACATAAGTTCCGACAGGAATACCCTACTACAGCTGAGGAAGCATTTCTAGTCTCAGGATCTAATGTCTTTGACATAGAGAAGCTGGAGCAGCTGGTACCAGAGACCCCGGAAAGCCACAGAGCGTGGGATGCTAACAGTAAGCAGTTTGAAGATAACCGTGAAGGCAAGCTACAGATCTTTAGCTACCCTAAGTGGGAAGACAACTATGTTATTGCTGCTGATGTGGCACTAGGTGTTGGTCAGGATTACTCCACTGCTGTTGTCTTAAACAAAGATTATAAAGTGATGGCATTGTACAGGGACAATAGGATAGACCCTAGTCTCTTCGGGGAACTACTGTTCTACCTAGGTCGCTATTACAACAACTCACTCCTATGCCCAGAGTCTAACTCCATGGGTATTGCAACAATACAAAAGCTTGAATCAATGAACTATGTCAACCTCTATAAGCAGGTTAAGAAGGCTAATGTCAACCATGAGTCTTCTGCTCGTATAGGCTTCAGGACTACCTCAGCTTCTAAGCCAGCTATCATCGGTAACTTGAAGTCTCTCATAGAGAACGAGGAGGTCAATGTACCTTCTAACATTATGATTCAGGAACTAAAAGATTACATCTCCACGGACACAGGGAAGACTGAAGCAGCAGCTGGCTGTAATGATGACACGGTAATGGCATTAGCCATAGCCTGTGAAGTCTTACGTACCCACTGGGATAAGCTTCAGAGTAACAACGTACCGTGGTCAACCAGAGTCTCTCAGTACAACGAGGATGAGACTGCATGGCTGTAAAAGAATTCCATTAGTCCTCACCCAGTCTGGTATCGCTGGGGGAATAAACGATACCTTTTATTAACGAAGACCGTACCTGCAAAGTCACAAGTACAGTGACAGGACATGTAGCAATAGTCTTCCTTATAACGATTGATAGATTGACCCTTGGAGGGAACTATGCGATTTAATGAAGAAGCACCTAAGCAGAAGCAAGTGAAGAAAGAGGCTAGTAAGAAGCCTAGAGAGATGACCAAAGCTGGCTCGTACTCTAGTAAAGAGCTAGAGAAGTCCAAAACAATCCCTTGGAGGCAGTGATGAGTCACGGATATAAAGAGAAAGTAACGGATGAACAGCTATCTAATCTAGTTGAACAGGGTATTGCTAACAGTGTAGGCGATTGGTTGAACTCCTCAGACCTCTCTAAAGAGCGTGAGAAGAGCACCTATGAATACGCTGGCCTACCCCTAGGTCACTTGAAGCCACAAGGTGTAAGCACCATTGTTGATACGTCTACAACTGAAACTGTTGAAGCGTACACAGCTGTCCTATGTGACCTATTCCTAAACAATGGTAAGCTTGCTAAGTTCACCCCCTATGCAGCCTCCCCCGGTGCACACAAACAAGCCCATGATGCCTCATTGGTAACTAACTACTGCTTGTTTAAACAGAATAACGGATGGGAGTTGATCCAAACATGGATTAAGTCTTCCCTCCTTTGGAAGAATGGTATCATTCGATGGGATTATGTAGAGGATTACTACACAACCTTTGAAGAATACGAAGTAATATCACAGGCTAAGCTCGATGAGCTGCTGTCTGATGAATCTGTAGAGATCGTAGGTGATCTTGAGTTTGAGAATGAGGTAGATGCTACAGGTGATGCTGAACTTGTCTACGTAAATGTACGCATTAAGCGCACCATAGACCGTTCTAAGGTACGATTAGAGAATATCCCCCCGGAGAACTTCCGTATTTCCCGTGATGCTACCTCTATTGACGATGCTAACTTCGTTGGTATCCAGACAGACATGACACGCAGTGAGATACGCAAGTATTGGCCCGACATTGCTGAGAGTATCAGTGATGATGAGTGGGATGAGCTAGGTGGCATGGCATGGTCGGGTAATACCCGGTACAGTCAAGACGTTGCTGCCCGTAAACAGACAGTTGGTATGTCTTATTGGCAGGGTGCTAGTGATAGTATGCCCGTAGAAGCTAACCGTGAGCTGTCTGTAACCGAATGCTGGATGAATGTTGACCGTGATGGTGATGGTATTGCTGAACTTAAGCGATTCATTATGATTGGTGGCAAGGTATTCCATGAAGAAGACTGTGATCTTATTCAGGTAGCCTCATTGTCCCCTATAGACATCCCTTACGAGTTCTATGGTCTATCCATAGCTGACCTTACCCGTTCGTCTACTTTGGCTGCTACGGCTATTCTAAGGGGCTTCGTGGAGAACACGTACCTCACTAACTATAGTCCTAAGCTAGCTGATCCAAACGTGGTAGATTTCTCTGCATTGCAGAACATGAAGCCTAAGCAGATCATCCCCACTAACGGATCACCACAAGGTGCTGTTGCTGCCCTACCTCCTGAGACTATCTCGACTGGTACTGTGCCGTTACTGCAACACCTACAGATTATTAAAGAACAAGCGACAGGTATGTCTAAGGCTGCTCAAGGCCTTAACGATACACTGTATGTCTCTGGTAATAGTGAAGGAAAGATGGCTGCTGTGCAGTCTGCTTCCCAGAAACGTATCCAACACATCGCCCGTAGGTTTGCTGAGACAGGTCTTAAGCGTCTATGTGAGGGTGTGTACTCAGCTATCCGTAAGCAAACCAAGCAGATGAACGTCTGTGTTGGTGGCATGACAGAGGTTGTGGATTGTGCTAGCCTACCAGACCGTATGGAATGTGATGTCATCTTGGACATCGGTGAGAACAGTAATGCTAACCTGATCAACAAGCTAACAACAGTAGGTCAACAGATCTTACCTAGCTTGAACTCAGCTGGAGCTGGCAGTATCATTAAGCCAGAGTCACCTGCGGTACTTGCGACTAAGTTGTTAGAAGCAATGGGACTATCTAGTAATGACTTCTTAGAAGACTATACTACTGACGAGTTTAAAGAGAACGCTGCTAAGGCAGTCCAATCACAAACTGATAATGCCCAGAAGACACAGGGGCTTCAGAACAGAAAGGCTGCGGCTGATGTTGATCTATCAGAAGCTAATGTTCGTTACACTGATGCACAGAGTGCTAACACTGTACAAGACAACGCTAAGCAAATGGCAGTAGCCATTGATAAGCACTACCAAGAGTGGGCTGATCTAACGATCAAAGCACAGAAGGAAGGTGCTGTTATCCCTGAGCACCCAACGTATGCTCAGATACTAGCAATGGTCTCTGAGGCTATGGGTGGTGGGGCTGAGCAACCAATGGAAGAGCCTATGCCACAGGAACAAGCCCCACAAGGCCAGATGTCTGAACAAGACATGATGGCTATGATGGAAGGTCAATTACCAATCTAATAAGAGGAACAGGATGAATAAGTACAAGCAGACAGCCGAGAAGCGGTTGAAGAATGTACATCCAGATGTCCTAGCTAAACAAGCCCTAGTGAATGCCCAGTTCGCTTCAAGAGAGCGTGAAGAGTTTTTCACAGGGGCTTATGGGGAGTTGATGGTAGATTACTACCTTCAGTTCCTCAATACGGAACCCCATGAGAATAAGACCAGAGAGTTTATTTACTCCTGTGTCTTATCCTTGGGGGACGTTAAGTCCAAGCTAGCACAATACGAGATGTACGGAAAGAACATACCACACTTAGAAAGAGAGGTCGAGGACGATGGACAGTAGAGCGATTAATTATGAAACCCTGCTAGAGAATGTAGTAGGGATGATTGGGTTATTAGAATATGATTCAATGCGTAGTGCAGGTAAATGTAAGTTAAACTCAAACAACTTGGTGAGCCTATATGCTCTCAAGGATCGTTATGAAGCTAACCTAGTACCAGTAACTAAACCAACTACGCAAAAGGTAGCAGCTAAGAAAGCTGTTGCTAAATAGAAGAGGAATTAAATATGACAGACAACACTACTCTACCCACTATGGATGACAATGTGCAGATGTCCGATAACGGTCAGACCGAACAGAGCCTCCTAGATGCCGTGCTAAGTAACTCAGATTTCCTTGAGAACGAAGCTTCGCTACCTAATGAGGAAGTTCCAGAGGTTGACCCGGTGGAATCAGATGAAGTAGAAGACCCTGAAGAGTCTGATGAAACCGTTACTGAAGAGGGAGATGGAGAAGACGCAGAAGAAACAGAAGATGAGGATGATTCCGAAGAGGATTCTACCCAAGAGACTGATGTATTCACTGCTGACGATTTAGATCTGGACGCTAAAGTCCGTGTTAAGATTGATGGTGAAGAACTGGATGTATCCTTTGCGGATCTCCTGAAAGGCTATCAGACTGACAGCTCACTTAGTAAAAAGGGTCGTGAACTAGGCGAAGCTAAGAAAGCACTTGAAGACGAACGGGCACAAGCCCTCGCTGAAGTGCAAGAACTTGGTAACGCTTCTGCTGCAATTCTAGTAGGAACTGAACAAAACCTTGCTAAGGAATACCATGACATCGAGGCTAAGATTGATAAGGCTCGTGCTGATGGTGATACTTACGAGGTAAGCGAACTGAAGGATCAACGTGAACAAGTCCAGAAAAGATACTGGAATGCTCGCAAGCAGCGTGAAGGCTTACAAGAACAACTGAAAGTACAACAACAATCTGTTCAGGAACAACTCTGGGAAGAACAACTAACTTACTTTAATGATAACATTGAAGCACAGTTGCCCGGGTTTAATGCTGAGATAGCTGCTGAGATACGTAACTTTGCCGTAGGTGAGGGTGTATCTGAAGAGCTTGTAGATTCTATTGTTGATCCTAACATTGTTCGGCTATTGAATGATTACCGTGTGTTAAAGCAAGGTGTCACTAAAGGCCAAGCCAAACGTAAGGCTGCTCCTTCAAAGAAAGCAGTGCCTACCAAAAAGGCGAAGTCACCCAATCGTCAGAAGCAGGACGCATCCAAGATGACGAAGGCAAGAGCCTTCCGTGAAGATGCTTCCTCTGATGACCAGATGGCTTTTCTGCGGGATTATGCAGCAAACTCTCTGAAACTCTAATTAAATATAAGGAATACTATTATGGCTACAATTGGCGGTCGAGCTACCACAGGCCCAGCTGGAGGCGTTGCCTCTGGAACTAGTAACAGCAATGTTTCACAACGTGAAGATCTTGCTAACTTCATCTCCCTTATCACTCGTGATGAGACTCCTTTCCTGTCGTCTATCGGCAAGAGCAAAGCTACTGCAATCTACCACGAATGGCAGACTGACGAGCTAGCTGCACCCGGCAACTCTAAGCTGGTTGACGGTGCTGACTACGCACAGCCCGGTGCTTCTCAAACTGAAGGCGGTGCTGCGTTCAACCCTGTTGGCCCATCACGCACTCGCTTGGGTAACTACACTCAGATCAACGGTAAGACTATCGCTGTATCCGGCACCCGCCGTGCAGTAGATCAGGCTGGCGTTGCTGATGAGTACGCATACCAGTTAAAGAAGCGTGGTACTGAGCTTCGCCGTGACATCGAGCACGATCTGGTAAATGGCTATCAGGTTGCTAACGGCTCAGGTACTCGTACCATGGGTGGCTTCCAGTCATACGTAAATGACGAGAAGACTTGTACTTTTGCTTCTGGTACTGCTATTGGCGCTAACGCTGGTAAGGGCACTCACGCTCCTACTTTGCTTGCTGATGCTTCTCGTTCAGCACTGAGCCTGACTGACATTGATGGCACCATGCAGAAGATTTACGAGCAAGGCGGTAAGGCAACTAAGATCATGTTGTCTCCTAAGCTTCGCCGTGACTTCTCTGACCTGATGGTTGGTGACACTGGTGTTCAGCGTAACATTGATGCAGATGGCAAGTTACGTCAGTCTGTTGATATCTACATGTCTGACTTTGGTGATCTGATGGTAGTTCCAAACTACATCATGGGTCTCCAGACTGGCACTGTTGGTACTGCTAATGACTACTCTGATTCATGTGCACTTGTATATGATCCTCAGTGGTTTGCAGTTGCATCTCTGCGTCCTTTGGCCGAAGTAGATGTAGGTCAGAAAGGTGACTCTACTGTCGGTATGCTGGTAGAAGAGAACACGTTTGAAGTTAAGAACCCATTGGGTTGTGGTGCTATCTACGGTCTTAAGTAAGACTTTAGAGTAACATCTATGGGGGGAGTTGCTTTAGGGCTTCTCCCCCTTTTTTTTATTATTGCTTTAGGAGATAAGTAATTATGATGGTAATTAAAGGTACAATTGGAACAACAGCTAATGGCTTCACAGCTGGAACACAATACAACCTCCCTGCTGAGGACTGCGTGTGGGTAACCGCAGACGCAACAGGTGGTGGTTATGAACTAACATCAGGACGCTTTATTAAGGGTAGCATTGACTTTGTTATTGTTAACCCAGTGTTGGGTGTTATTGGTAAGACTGGTCGCTTTGTAGCGATAACTAATTAAGATATAAGAGGTGGGACTAATGGATTCTAAATACTATGGTATTAATACCGCAGGTGGAATGACAGGTGGTATTGATACAGACACAGGTGATTTCCAGATTCATCAAGACGCTGCACCTTTTATAGCGCAAGCTAAAGCTGATCGAGAAGGAACCCGTATAGGGCGTAAAGACATTGGGTACAAGAAGGCATGTACTATTCCTGATATCGTAGCTTTAGATATTTTAACTAAATACAAGATTGATGTACACGATGCAAACTTCATGCACGACCCTACCGCAGTTCGTAAGGTTATTGCAATAATGAAGTCAGAGTATCCAGCATTAATGTCATACTAGGAGGCAACTATGGCTGAGAGAATTGATAAGAGCAAGATGAAAACTAATACACCAAAGAGAACTCCTAGTCATCCAACTAAAAGCCATGTTGTCCTTGCGTCTAGTGGTGGCAAGCAAAAGCTAATACGGTTTGGAGAGCAAGGTGCCTCGACCGCAGGTAAGCCCAAATCAGGTGAGTCTGATAAGATGAAAGCTAAGCGTAAAAGCTTTAAAGCTCGTCACCAAAAGAACATAAGCAAAGGCCCAATGAGTGCAGCATATTGGGCTAATAAAGTTAAATGGTAACAGGAGAAGCCCAATGGCTACATATACAGATTTAGTAAGAATGGTACGAGATTGGGCTAACCGTGAAGACACGGTGCTTCCTGATTCTATTATACAATCAAGTTTAAGATATGCCGCAGATGAGTCATATCGCTACCTAGAGATCCCACCTTTGGAGTTCTCCCGGTACTATGTTATCCGAAAGGATACAGCCCTAACCTACTGCGTAAAAGCATCTGAAGGTGTTTACACAGTAGCTGTTAGTAACAATATTAAAGATGCTAAGTTTGATAGCAATGATACTAATCCTGATGTTGCAAACGCTAGTTTTGCAGTCCCCCATGATACAATCTCTTTCATTGTATTGAGATCTATGGGAACTATTAATAGACCAGAGATAGGTTCTACTGTTGGTGGTGTAACGGTTACTGACGTTAACCAAAACAACTACGCAATCATACTGGCATCTGACACACCTAGTGTTCAGAACCACAGTGCTTATCAAGACACTGTATACAATGAAACTGTAGACACTAAGACTTTCTATGACTATAACGATAACACGCACAACAGTGGATACTTTACTCGTAAGGGATCAAACATTATAGTTGCTGGTCAACTAGTTAAAGAAGGCGATACAATTGAGTTGTTCTACTATCGTAGACTCGCTGCCCTAGATGCACGTAAGACCATACCCGCTACGGTTACACTTGCTGAGGCTCAAGCTGACAGTAACACCTATGAGGTGAAGACTGAGGTTGAGTATGAAGCACTTACAGTTTTGGAAAAGAGAACCTATCAAGAGATTGAAGGTGAGTATGTCAGGTATGTCGCAGAGATTGGCAATTGGTTGAAAGATCAAAATGAGCGTGTACTACTGTTTGGTGCTTTGCATCGTTGCTTCGATTACTTACAAGAAGATCAACAATCAGAGAAATATAAAGCTCGCTTTGCAGAAGCTGTACAAGAGTTAAACAACGAAGAGAAGAAACGTAAACTCTCCGCTGGTCAAGCTCATGTTAGTTTTGATGCAAGGGGATTAATCTAAGGAGGCAGTATGTCAGATATAACAGATGATAGCGCCCTTGGTGGATCTTTTGGAGGTTCCGGGGATGATCAAGTTCAAGTCATACCCACAAACCCTGTAGGGCCAGATCCTACAACGAACCTAGTAATTACAGATGATTCGTCATTAGGTGGATCTTTTGGAGAGAACGGCTCACCTGAAGCAATCACCGCTAACAATGCAGCCGTGGCTGCTGCTAATGCAGCTCAAGCCTCTCAAGTAGCTGCTCTTAACTCAGAGAATGCTGCGGCCACTAGTGCAACCAATGCGGCTACTAGTGCAACTGAGGCTGCTACAAGCGCCACTGAGTCTGCCACAAGCGCCACTGAATCTGCTGCAAGCGCAACTGCTGCTGCTACAAGTGCTCTTGAGTCTTTAGACGCTAGTGCCCTTGCAAGCCAAAGTAAGTTTGAAGCAGAGACTCATGCCGTTGCTGCTTATAATAGCGAGTTAAGTGCTCTAGCTAGTGAAGCTGCGGCAGCGATAAGTGCTTCAAGTGCTGCCTCATCCGACATAAGTGCTACATCTGCATCTGTTTCTGCTCAGCAATACTCTTTAACTGCTGTTACTGGTGCTGACAACAGTGCTGCTAGTGCCAGTGCAGCGGCTTCAAGTGCTGGGTCGGCAGCTACTAGTTCCGGGGAAGCCAGCTTAAGTGCTGCCTCCGCAGCTTCAAGTGCAACAAGCGCAGCAAGCAGCTCAACATCATCTGCTCAAAGCGCCACTGAAGCCGCCACTAGTGAAGTTAACGCTGCTACAAGTGAAGCCAACGCTAGTCTTTCAGCAGGACAAGCTGTTGCAGCATCAACCAGTTCTCTTAACAGTGCAGAGGCTTCAAGCGCAAGTGCGAGTGCTTCAGCGGCATCTAGTATAGAAGCAGCAACATCTGCTACTTCTGCCTTAGCCAGTGAAGTTGCAAGTGCAAGCTCTGCTACAACAGCCTTAGCTAGTCAACAAGCTGCTGCTTTAAGTGCTACAGAGGCTGCTGCTAGTGAAGCTGGTGTAGCTCTGGATGCTAGTATTGCAACGTCAGCTGCCCTTGCTGCTGCTACAAGCGAGACTAACGCTGGTATCAGTGAGACCAATGCTGTAAACAGTGAAGCTAATGCTGCGTCAAGCTCTGTAAGTTCAGCCTCTAGTGCAGCAAGCTCTCAACTAAGCGCAAATGCTGCTACTGTAAGTGAAGCTAATGCTGCATCAAGTGCTGTTGAAGCTAGTGCGTCTGAGATAGCCGCAGCGGACAGTGCCGCAGTAGCAGATGCTGCTGAGGTTAGCGCCTTAGCATCTAAAGACGCTGCTGCTGCTAGTGCAACATCTGCAACTAGTAGTGCTAATGCTGCTGCTGCAAGTGCTGTTGCTGCTGATCAAAGCGACACTAATGCTGAAGGTCACATGAATGATGCTTTGACTTACGCAAACACTGCAAGCACTGCTGCAACTAATGCTGCTGCAAGTGCTACAAGTGCTTCTAACAGTGCCACCTCAGCTGCATCAAGCGAGACTGCATCAGCTGCTAGCGCATCCGCTGCTTCAACGTCAGCATCTGCGGCTCAAGCTGCACTTGTTGCCTTTGAGCAAGATTACCTAGGGAGCTTTGCAACGGAACCTACAACAGATAACCAAGGTGGTGTTTTAGTTGAAGGTGCTTTGTACTTCAACAGCACATCAAACAAACTGTTTGTGTGGAATGGAACGACTTGGGCATCTGTTGTCGATGAGGCTGCCGTACAAGCTATTGTAGATGCTGAGATTGCAGCACTAGTTGATGGTGCTCCTGCTAACCTAGATACGCTTAATGAACTAGCAGCTGCTATTGGGGATGATCCTATCTTTAGCACAACTGTCACTAATGCGTTAGCAACTAAGTATGGGGCTGGTGATGATCCAACCTTTGGTGCCTTAATAGCTGACTCTGTACAACTATCAGGTGGTACAGGCGCTCAAGGAACCCTCACTTGGAACCCAACAGATCAAACACTTGACCTTGTGTCTGATGGTATTACATATCAAATTGGTCAAGAGATGGCTATCCGTGTTCGTAATGACACAGGTGCTACTATTCCAAACGGAACCCCTGTGTATGTAACAGGTGCCTTAGGTAATAAGATCACTGTGGCACCAGCATCTAATGTTAGCGATGCGTTATCTGAAACTACTATTGGTGTTACTACAGAGACTATCCTTGATAACGGGGATGGTATGGTAACAACAGGTGGTTTAGTTCGGGGGTTAGACACCCTTGGTCTAATTGAAGGTGCTGTATTGTACTTAGGTGCCGCAGGTACAGTTACAACTACTAAGCCTGTTTCCCCAGCGCATGTAGTCCTGCTTGGTTATGTGACAAGAGTTCATCAAACTCAAGGTGCGTTTCTTATAAATGTAATTGATCAGGCAGGTTTGACTGATTTACATGATGTCCTTATTAATACACCATTAAACCAACAAGCACTTATTTATGAGACCTCTACTGGTCTATGGAAGAACGTAACCCTTGACCTAGACTTAGTAACAGATGGTGGTGGTGTAACAACTAACGATGTCGAGGTTGCTAACTTTACAGCTACAGGTAATGCTGTTGTTGAGGGTGACTTGACTGTTTTAGGAACTACTACTACAGTTAGCTCTCAAAGTCTTTCTGTTGAAGATAACTTAATCTACCTTAACAACGCATCAGATTTTACTAACGTAGATCTGGGTTGGGTGGGTGGTTACAACGATGGGACTTATGCTCACGCTGGTCTGTTCAGGGATGCTACTGATGGTTACTTTAAAGTCTTCAAAGGCTACTTACCTGAACCCGATACATCAGCGGACATTAACACAGCAGACCCAAGCTTTACACTAGCTGACCTTGAAGCTGAGAACTTTAGAGGTGCTTTAGTAGGTAATGCAAGCTCTGCAACAACTGCTAATGTTCTTACTACAGCTAGGAATATCTCTTTAACAGGGAATGTTACTGGGTCTATTTCTTTTAATGGCAGTGCAGATGTCTCTATAACTACCATAGTTACTAACGACAGTCACACCCATAACACCCAGTACTACCCAAGAGCAGAAGCAGACACTACATTTGCCACTGTAACCCTAGACAATGTAGCCACTTTACCAGCTGGTGTAGTGACTCAGTTGAAGGGTGACAAGGGTCAGAAAGGTGAAGTTGGTGCTCAAGGTATTCAAGGCATTCAAGGAATACAGGGTGTCAATGGAACTAAAGGTCAAAAGGGTGAAGTGGGAACCGCAGGTACTACAGGTGCTACGGGTGCTACAGGTGCCACGGGTGCTGTTGGTGCTACAGGTGCCAAGGGTGATACTGGTGCACAAGGCCTAATAGGTAATACTGGTGCCACTGGTGCTACAGGAGCTAAGGGTGAGGTGGGCGCTAAAGGAAACCAAGGCGATCAAGGTATCCAAGGTATAACCGGAAACACTGGAGCCACGGGTGCCACTGGTGCTAAGGGCAGTACAGGTGCTCAAGGTGTTCAAGGTGTTCAAGGGCCGGTTGGAGCCACAGGTGCTACAGGAGCCAAGGGTAATACAGGTGCACAAGGCATCCAAGGTATTCAAGGGCCAATTGGTCTTACAGGTACTAAGGGTCAAAAGGGTGACACAGGTGCTACAGGTGCTACAGGCGCTACTGGTTCTAAAGGCCAGAAGGGTGAAGTAGGTGCTACAGGTTCTCAAGGTATCCAAGGCATCCAAGGTGTTACGGGCGCTAAGGGCAACACGGGTGCCACCGGGCCTACGGGTCTTACTGGTGCTCAAGGTATCCAAGGCCCAACAGGTAACACAGGTAACACTGGCGCCACAGGTGCTAAAGGCCAGAAGGGTGAAACAGGTAACACTGGTTCCACAGGTGCTACAGGTGCTAAAGGCCAGAAGGGTGAAGTGGGTGCTACGGGTGCTACAGGTGCTACTGGGTCTGTTGGTAATACTGGTGCTCAAGGTGCTAAGGGCCAGAAGGGTGAAGTGGGTAACACTGGTGCTACTGGTTCTATAGGTGCTACTGGGCCTATAGGTTCTAAAGGTCAAAAGGGCCAAACAGGTGCTACTGGTGCTACAGGTGCTACAGGTTCACAGGGTGCTCAAGGTATCCAAGGCCCAACAGGTAACACTGGTTCTCAAGGTATCAAAGGACAGAAGGGCCAAACAGGTAACACTGGTGCTACGGGTGCTACGGGTGGTACTGGTGCTAAAGGTCAAAAGGGTGAAGTGGGTGCTACGGGTGCCACAGGTGCTACAGGCCAGAAGGGTCAAACAGGTTCCACAGGTGCTACTGGGCCTACAGGTGCTACGGGTTCCACTGGTGCCACAGGTGCTAAAGGTCAGAAGGGTGAAACAGGTGCCACTGGCCCAGCTGGTTCTACTTCATACAATGCAGGTTTACTTGATGGTGTGGACTCTTCACAGTTCTTAAGGTCTGACACAACTGATTACCTCACTGGTTTAATGTATGTAAGAGGAGACATACGTAACGAGGATGCTTACAGAGATCACGGGGTGTATGGTCACTACAACGCATCTAAAACAAACCACATCTGGTCTATGGGTTCATCCTATCGAAACAACGCTGCAGGAACTAACTTCGGAAACCTCTACGGATTAGCATACAAGCACACCAATAATACTACTGGTGGCACGATGGCTGGTGGGCACCAAATGGTGTGGTGTGATAATGGAGTTGGTAAGGCAGCTATGGGTGTTAACATCTGGACAAGCGGTAATGTAACTGCTTACTCAGACAGACGAGTAAAGACTAACATTGTAAAAATACCTGATGCTCTCTCTAAGGTATGCCAGTTAAATGGTTATACTTTTGATAGAACAGATGTAGACTTTGATGAGTTTGGTGAACCTACAACGCCTATACGTCAGACTGGTGTTGTTGCTCAAGAAGTACTAGAGGTGTTACCTGAAGCAGTTATGGGTGATGAAGAAGGGCACTACAGTGTAGCTTATGGTAATATGGTTGGTTTGTTAATTGAGTCAATCAAAGAACTTAATGAGAAGGTAACTATGTTAGAGGCTAAACTAGGAGGTGATATGTGACAATAATAACCTCAGGTGCATTAAGCCTAGGTGATATCCATGTGGAAGCATCTGGATCTCCTTATGCCTATAGCTCTCTTTCATCCTTAAATGATGCAGATATCAGAGGGCTAACACCAGCCTCTGGTAAGTACATCAACCCTACCCTTGGGACTACAGTTTCATTCAGTGATTTTTATGGAGCGTCTAAGGGTGAAATACAGACTGTAACGGTAGGAACCTATTACGATGCGGGGGCTTATGTCCAATCAACATCTTGGGGCTTTGGCTTAACCTTTGGTGGTGGCTTTGGTTCAGTAAGTGACGGAACACTTGGTGTTACTGGAAATGCTACTCTAAGTCTTATGACTTGGAATAGTCTTCTCCCTTCTGTGCAGTTACAAGTGTTGGGGACAGTTCCTAACTCTGGGTGGACAACCATGACTATAGCTGGCACAGCGTTTACACGGGCTTCTGGTACTTTCTCTCAGAACACGACAACAACGCCATACACCACAGTCTGGAACTGGTCAGATCTTGATAACCCAATTCCTAATCCATACGGCACAACCGTTGGCGCAATTAAACAGGTGGTGTTCACATGAGCAGAGTATATACAACAAGGACTGACGGTGATGATAGTTACATCTGCTACTCCAAGGATAATAGGTACTTTGAGATACCTTCAGTAACAGATGAAGGGGAGGTACAAGACAAGCTAGATTCTGTTTTGGTATCAGCGGTATTGTCAAACTATAAGTTACAGCAGTGTCACGATGATGTGTACGTTAATAAAGATGTAGTAAGACAAGACTACACTTTGGAAACTGAAGAAGGTGCGTTGATACTTGAAGAGTTAAAGCAAGAGTTTCCTAGTTACGTTAACTATGAACGATCAAAGTTTAACTTTGTTGGTAAGTATGATGGATATAGGGAGCCTTATCAGAACAGTAGTATTAGCTTCTACGACTTTGGAGTTTTCCCAAGCGAGTCATTACTGCTTAACTTCAACACGAGCTACCTAGCTAGTAACCTAAAGCATTGGTATGGCCTGAAGTTTGACCTTGTGAGTAAAGAGGTTCTGCTAAAGGCGGTCATCATAGACTATGACGGAAGCAAGCCAGCATTGCCCAAGGAAGATAGGGCATGGAGTGTGACGTTGTTTGGTGTTGGGGTTTTGTTTTCCACAAAGACACATTGGAGTATGGTGCAGTCAAGGCTTACGCAAGACACAACACAAAGTAGTACATGGGGGTTCTTCGGAACCCCTTATATTAAACATAGAGTGAGGACTTAATATGTTAAAGAAACTAATGATTAACCTTGAAAGACGCAAGGACAGACTAGAGACCCATGACTTGGACTCTAATAATATAGAAGTGATAGAAGCATTTGATGGCAAAGAAATGTTAATCGAACACATAATGAATGCCAAGGTGCGTAGTAACTGGAGAGATCCTTTTAACAATAGACGAATTACTAAAGGTGAGTACGCTTGTTTCTTATCCCACAGACAATGTTGGGAGAGTATAGCAAAGGGTGATAAACCCGTACTTGTCTTAGAGGACGATATAGTCTTTACAGAACATTATAATGATGCAGCTGTGCAAGCAGTGTTAAGCTCATCTATAGATATAGTATTACTAGGACACAATGAGAACTTACCCGACAAAGTAAAGCCGTTCTCTGAGGGCTTCGTAGTGCCAGCGTTTCCATACAACGCACACGCCTACTGCCTCAGTCCGATTGCAGCCCGAAAGCTTATAGCTCTTTCTAGTGGGGCTGAGTTCGGCATCATACCAGTCGATGATTGGTTTGCCGAGCTACTTAAGAATAATAAGATTACAATGATTGCTACTGACAAAGAGATGATAGTTCAGACATCTCGTGAAGTACTGGGGTCTGATATAGAACCTACAGGTAGCCACTTCCTTAATAACTACAATGTTCACGTATTGACATGTGGTACTGATAGGAAGAAGTGCACACGACTCTATGACAGTGCTGCCCACTTCAACGTGTATATCACAAACATAGGTGATAACAAAGAGTGGAGTGGTACCGACATGTCAGGGCCGGGTGGTGGTCAGAAGATCAATATGTTAAAAGACTACCTAAAAGATATCCCTGATACAGATGTGGTTTTGTTCACAGATGCCTATGATGTAATCTATGGGGATACTCTTGATAGTATATTAAGTAGATGGAACAGTATGGAAGCTAGGGTTGTGTTCGGAGCAGAGTCAACTTGTTGGCCTGATGCTTCACTGGCAACTAAGTTCTCAGAGGATCATGGCGTTTACCGATACCTGAACAGTGGTACATTCATTGGTGAGGTAGGTGAGGTCAAGAAGATCCTAGATGGTGAGATCAAGAACAATGAAGATGATCAATTGTTTATCCAAGAGAAGTACCTCAAGGGTACGTTTGACATTAAGCTAGACTATGAGCAGTATATCTTTCAGACATTTGATGAGAAGGTTACTTGGAGTGGTAGTCAGTTGTACAACCCTGTAACAAACTGCACAGGCTGTATCTTCCATGCTAATGGTGGTGAAGATGCAAAGCATAAGATGGAGAGGATATACAAGGAAGGCTTTGGTGATACCGTAAGGTTAGATACGCAAGGCCTAGTTGATGTTCTAGGGCCAGAGATGCTAGTGACTAAGTTTGCAACAAGGGCTTGGTGTGAGCGTCTTATCGACCTTGCTGAGGAGCATGGTGGGTGGGAGCCTCTGCCGGGAGATCTTTTCCCAGCGCAAGAGATACGTCTATCTGAACTATCAGGTGGTGTGTATGAAGAGCTTGCTGCTTTTTGGAAAGAACAAATAGACAGCGTATGCGAATCACATTGGAAGCCCATGCAGATGTATGGCATACGTGACGCATTTATAATGAAGTATAACCCAGAGACCCAAAAGGAACTTAACCTCCACACAGACGCAAGTCTTGTTACAGGTAGTATCAAGTTGAACGATGACTACGAAGGAGGTGAGCTAGTGTTCCCAAGGCAAGGGGTTTCAAACAAACGAGTACCAGTAGGAAATTGCATACTCTTCCCCGGAATGGTCACACACGGGCATGAGTGTAAAGAGATTACTAAGGGTACTAAGTACAGTCTAACAATATGGACATCCAGATATGAAGGAGATGTCCAATAACTATAGGGTTAACTTATGATAGAATCAACAAAAGAAGCGTTAGACGTAGCTGCTGCATCTACAGCCGTCTTATCACTAGCATCGTGGCTACCGCCGACTGCTTCTATCCTCACAATAGTGTGGCTAGGTATTAGGATTTATGAATCGGATACAGTACAAAGACTAGTTCACAGGAAGGATAAAGATGAGTGACTTTAAATACTTTAAGATAGAAGACTTTGATTGCCAAGAGACTGGTGAGAACAATATGAATGAAGAGTTCATCCACAAGCTTGACCAACTCAGAGAGGCTTGTGGGTTCCCCTTCATAATAACTAGTGGCTTTAGAAGTAAAGACCACTCCATAGAAAAACGAAAGGAGAAAGCAGGAACACATGCCCAAGGAATTGCAGCGGACATTAGAGTTAGTGGTGGGGATCAAAGATACAAGATCGTGGAACAAGCTATTCAACAAGGATTTACAGGGATTGGAATCGCTCGTACTTTCATCCATGTGGATAGCCGTGTTATCGGAGATAGTAAGGCTCCTGTAATGTGGTGTTATTGAAGGAGAAAACGTATGTCGTTACTGACAACATTAATAGGCCCAGTTACAGGACTATTAGATAAGTTTATAGAAGATAAAGACCAGAAGAATGCCATAGCCCATGAGCTAGCTACAATGGCTGAGAGACACTCACAGGAGCTTATGAAGGGTCAGCTAGAAGTTAATAAGGTTGAGGCTGCACACAAGAGTTTGTTTGTGGCAGGATGGAGACCAGCAATTGGTTGGATCTGTGCACTCGCTTTGTTGTATTCTACTTTGGTAAGACCCATCCTAGCTATCTGGCTTACAGTCCCTGCTGTGGATACAGGGCTGTTGCAGACAATACTAATGGGTATGCTAGGTCTTGGAGCCATGAGGTCTTACGAAAAGACTAAAGGGGTTCAAAGAGAACGATAATGAAACTTGTATTCGTACTTGTGGTGTTACTAAACGGTAAGCCTATACAAGAAGAGAGCCACTGGGGAGACCTTGATAGGTGTTTATTGTTTGCAATGAAACTAAGAACACAACATGTTGCAGACCAAAGACACGGGGAGTTGCATAAAAGCCCTGTAGAAACTTACTGTTTACCCAAGAGGGTTGACCCTACTATTATTGAGGTGTACACATGATTGCTGAACTAGCCGCTGCTAATGCAGCCTTTAAGGTTATACAGGCTGCTCTGAACAACGGTAAGGAGATTTACGATTGTGCTCAAGCAGCTTCAAGTTACTTTGATAACAAAGCAGCCCTCTCTAAGAAAGCAGGGCCGGGTGGTAAATCAGACCTTCAAGCATTCATGGCCTTAGAGAAACTTAAAGAGCAAGAGGAGTGGTTGAAAGACTCTATGATATATGCTGGAAGACCTAATATGTACTCTGACTGGCTTCAGTATCAATCTGATTGTAAAAGAAAAAGAGACTTAGCTGAAAGAATTAGAGTTAAGAAGAAGGCTGACCTTATTACCCTCATTAAAGAGACCCTCCTCTGGGGCTTGTTTGGACTAGTCATAGTTCCTTTAACTATAGTTGTTTGTTTAAAGGCATTCAAAGTTTTATAATACACATTCTCGCTAGTCCCTATAGGACAAAGCCGGGGGTAACCCTAACCAATATAAGTAATAACGGAGGTATCCAATGACAGAGCAAGTTGTCCCTATTACAGGACTCAACACTGTTGGATTGATTAAAGACACACCTGCCATTGCATTACCAACCAATGCTTTTAGTGATGTACTCAATGTAAGGTTTAATAATGGATGTGTAGAAAAGATACCGGGGGAAGCTAAGTTATTCAGTGCTTACTCAGGAGATGCAATAGTTGGTAATCTAATACACATTGCATGGTGGGCAAACCCCAACCTCACACCAACAAATGGTTACTACGTAGTAGTGGCTACAGACAACACCACCGATAGGGTCTACCTTGTACGTGCTAGTGATGGTAATACTAGAGACTTAGGTATTGATGTACCAACTGGTGGTGATTGGCAACACACAGTGTACCAAGGTGGGTACGCTATAATAATTAATAATGGTCTTGCCCGTCCTTGGTACATCTTGGATGCAACAGGCAATACTAATATGAGTATCTTAGATGCCTTTGAACTCCCCGGTTGGGATTCATACTTTACAAATGAAGTAGCATTTAATGACATCTTCAACTCTGACTTACACGTAGCTGAGTTTGATCTGGGTAAGAAGGTTAACTTTGACTTAGAAGAGGTGGTAGTAGCTGTCTACAGTGGTACTGATAACAGTAAGAAGTTTACAGTAAACCTCACAAGTGTCACTACGGTAGCACAAGCAACCTCTTCCTTAGACCCAGTTACAGACACACACATCATTACTGTTGCAACAGCAGCAGGTGGTAGTCCTGCATTCACAGAGTTCCTAAAGACTGGAGATACAGTTTATGTAACCGTAAGGTCTCTTGCAACTGTACAAGTACGTGCAGGTGTAATAAGAGCTTGGGGTGATACCCTAGTTGCAGGTAACTTGGTTGAGATAAACTCTCCTCCAGTTGCTAGTGTAAACACAACTAACAGCACTTTAGCCTTTACAGCAAAGCATGGCTTATCAGTTGGTGATGTTATTAAGATTAACTCACCTTCATTTGCTAAGGGTGTTTATACAGTTAATAACATTAACAGCACTACACAAGTTACTGTGAGCACGTTACCCTCTGGGACATACTCAAGTACAAGGTATACAATAATGAGCAGTGGTACAGCTGTGCGTAATCAACCGGGTGTCGTTAGGATATCTGATGTTGCAGCAGCAGGTGCTATCCCTCACAACTGGAACCCTTACAGTGCAGGTGTGTCTACAGCGGAAGAGTTTACACTGTCTACTACAGGTATTGTACAAGAGCTTGCACCCATGCAAGGTAATCTTTATGTATACACTAACAACTCTATACATGCGTTAAGCAAGACAGGTAATCCATCTATACCTTACACAGCAGCTATTGTAAGCTCTACTCATGGTGCATCAGGGTTAGACTTAGTTCACGAGCACAGAGGCACACATGTGGTGGTTGGGTCTGATGATATCTATCAGTTCTCTGGGCACCCTGCAAGTCTCAAGTCACTATCAAACAATAGGGTTAGAGACTACTACTTTGACAATGTAAGCCCAGCTTACTCAACAAAAGCTTTTATAATTAACAACACAGCAGATGATGAGCTATGGATAAACTTTCCAAACTTAACATCTACAGGTTCTATTAATGAAACCCTAATCTTTAACTATGATACTAATGTATGGTCTCGTAGGGTAATTACTGAGGCAACCCACGGAGTCTCTGCACACACTAAGAGTGTCTTACCCAATGGTTCACTGTCTGCTGATGTAGATGCAAGCGTGTCCAGACCTGTCTTTGTATTTGGTGGTGATATCTATGGTTGTGACTTTAACAACAAGTTCACTGACATTAATGATGCTAACTATGAATCATACATAGAAAGAGTAGAGGCACCAATGACTCCTGAGTTTGATGTAGAGTCTTTAGCTTCTGTTGCTCTCTGGGCAAGTAAGGATGTTGAAGATGATATACAACTTAGACTTAGGTTCAGGGTCTCTAACGCACCCGGTGCTTCATTAGCTTTAAACCCACTATCATCTAATGATGGTGCAGCAGGTATCAGTGAGAACCCAGTGTTCTCTATTGGTTCAGATTATAAATCAGATGCTAGACTTAACGGCAGACTATTAAGCTTTAGATTTACAGATGAAGGTAATGTAGATAGTAAGTGGCGTTTGTCTGGTATTCAATTAGAGGTCAAGAAAGGAGGTCGTAGATAATGACTGTATTAAGACCACCCATAACAGGAGATGTTCAACTAGATAGTTGGATGAATGAAGTGAGTAATAGTGTTACCAGTGGCGTTCAAACATCTGTATCAGCAGCCTCAGCAGGCTTGCCGGGAGCTGGGGGTAACGCTGTTAACGCTGTAACCCTCTTGCTTTACAAAAGATATAGTACTGACAGTATGCCCTTTTCTGAAGAGATAACTGTGGACACTGTGTACACTTACTCCACAACAACACTCACTAACTCATCAACTGAATCTACTGTAAACTTTGATGGGTGGTACAGGTCTATACCTGACTTAACTCAGGGTGATTATCTATATGCTATTCAGATTAACATTGCTGATAAGGGCAACACAGAGGTTATTTCCTTTGACAGTTGGTCTTCCCCTACCCTAATTGCCTCTGCAAACACAGCTGGCATTGATGGGTTTAACACAGCAACTGTTACTTTGTTTCAAAGAACCACTGGGGCTGTACCAACTAATCCTCAGGGCACATTAACGTATACCTTTGCAGATGCTTCGTATACACGTTCTGTTCCCAATGATGGTTGGACTACCTTAGATAACGTAGGCTCTGGTGGTGTTCTTTGGCTTTCCTCAGCTATTGCAGCAAGCAGGTCAGGTACCTTTGTTATACCAGCTACTGAGTGGAGCACATCTCGTTTATCGAGTAACGGTGTAGATGGTGTTGATGGGATAGATGGCACCAATGGTGTTAGCACCGCACTGCTTGTCGTGTACAAGCGATCAGCTACGACCCCAACCACACCTACCGGGGGTTCCTTTAACTTCACAGGGGCCGTTTTAACGGCTCCTACGGGGTGGTCTGTAGGTGTTGAAACAGGTACTGACCCTGTGTATGTGAGTCGTGCTATTGCATCTGTGGTTGGTCAAACAGGCACAGACTCATCTATCGCTTGGTCACCTGCTGAGTTAGCTTTTCAGAATGGCACTGATGGTGTTGATGGTTCTGATGGTTCTCAAGGTAGTTCTTTCTTTGAAGGACTAGCCTTTACACGTTCCGCTACACAACCAGCTACACCAACAGGTGGTGAGTTTAACTTTGGAACCAATGTCCTTACACCACCTACGGATTGGTATGTAGATATACCAACTGGAACAGACCCTGCATGGATGATCAGCGGTAACTTTAGTGTCGTTGGGCAGACTGGTATTGATAACAGTACTACATGGACAGCCCCGACTAAGGCTTTTGATAATGGACTAGATGGTACAGACGGCACCGATGGTGTAAGCGTGTACCTTTATAATGTCTTTAAGAGAAGCCCATCACCATATACAGAAGCACTAACTGGTGGCTCTTACAACTTTACAGGTAATGTAGGTACACCCCCAACAGGTTGGTCTAATACAGTGCCTAGTGGATCTGATGATCTTTACATAGCTACAACTACAGCTACGATCTCCGGCCCAACAGGTACAGACTCAAGCCTTACTTGGACGATACCAACAACTTTAGCAACAAACGGTATTGATGGTCAGGATGCAACCGATGGTAGGTCTACTGCTGTCCTTAATGTTTATAAAAGAAGTGCAACAGCTATAACGACAGCACCAACTGGTGGCTCTTTTAACTTCAACAACTCTAACCTTACACCACCAACAACGTACAGCAGTTCAATACCTTCTGGTACTGACCCTGTATACGTTAGTACAGGCTTAGCAAGTGTGGTGGGTATAACAGGGACTGACTCGACTATACCTTGGAATGTACCTGTTTTAGCATTTAGCAATGGTGAAGATGGTACCTCGGGTAAGTCTCTTTATGAAGCATACGTATTTAAAAGAAGCTCTACAGAGATAACAACTACACCAACAGGTGGTTCCTTTGACTTTGGAACTAACACCTTAACGCCACCTACAGGCTGGTCTGATGTACCGCCCCCGGGAACAGATGCCCTCTACATAAGTATTGCATTGTTTTCTATAGTAGGTCAAACAGGTATTGACAGTTCACCAGTATGGACTTCCCCAGTGCTACAGGCTAAGAGTGGTACCGATGGAACTAATGGTCAGTCCGTGTTTAAGTTCTCTATTTACAGACGAGGGCCAACCCTGCCAGCTCCACCTACAGGTGGTAGCTATGACTTCGGTCTTAATCAGATTACACCCCCTACAAACTGGTACTCTACAGCACCTGATGCTGATGGGAATCCTTTGTGGACTTCGACTACAACAGCTACTGTTAATGGTGCTACTGGTGTTGATAACACTTTAACTTGGTCAGCTGTAACTAAGCTTGTTCAAGATGGTGTGGATGGTTCTGATGGCACTGATGGCCAAGATGGTGCTCCGGGTGCTCCGGGTGCTGATGGACAAGATGGAACTGACGGTATTAATGGTACTAACGGTACTGATGGCACTGATGGTGCTTCTGGCCCACGTAATACTTCTGGTTACTTATACTACAGTTTAACTGCCACAAGCCCACCAGCTGCTCCTTCAGCAACTACCTATGTGTTTCAAACTGGTAACTTTGGAGGGCTTACAGCTAACTGGTCTCGTACCCCACCAGCCGTGTCAGGTGGCGATGCTCATTATTGGGCGACTAGTTACTACGTGAGCGAGGTAACTCTTGGTGGCTCACAAGTTATTGCATTCTCAACACCATTCTCTTCATTCCAGTTTGATGGCTTGGTTACTTTTAGTAATCTTAACAATGAGCTTAGTGATCCTAACAGTACACAGCTAACAACAATTGATGGTGGCCTTGTAAAGACAGGAACTCTTGATGTTGGTCTTGTTAACATCACTGGTGTTGCTCAGAGTAATTTTAATATTGAGTCAGCAACTAGTGGGTCTAGGATGAAGATCACTAATGATGCTATTGAGATATATGAAGGTAGCGTGTTGCGGGTTAGATTGGGGAGGCTTGATTAATGTCTTATGGTTTACAAATATGGGATAGCTCGGGTAACAGCACTAGGCTTGATGTGGGTGACAGACAGGTTAAGGCCCACTCTTTTTACCAAGGGGTTTTCCCCGCTGGTGGTGGGACTGCAACAGTCACTGGTATTACAGGTTTTGATATAACAGATGAATCTTGGTCTATAGATGTTCTTCCTATTAGCCTACACATATCCTTAACCACTACTAATGGCGGGTTCACTATTACAAGATCTAGTGATGATTCGTCCACTTTATCTCAGTTTTGGAAAGTTATAATATTTAGGAGTTAGTAATATGGGTTATGGGTTTAAGGCAATTAATAACAGTGGGTTTATTCAAATAGATGAAAACTCCACTGCGTTTCAAGTACTAGAGACAGGCACCACAGGGACTGGGGACGTTACTATACCTTCCGGGTATCCAGAAGATATCCTTGTCGTAGTCCGGCCTAGTAACCCAGACCCAACTAAAGTCTATTATGTTTCTGGTTTCATGTATGATTACACGCCATCTACAGGCCCAAACAGTGGCGTTAGGTTTAGGAGAGCTTATATGAGCGCAAAGCAGGGCGTTACTTACGGACTACCCTGTGACTATGCAATAGTAGAGAGGGTTGACAGTAGTGACTTTATACCCCCAACGTCTGGTTTTGGTCTTAATATATACAAAGACAACGGTGACTTGGGGTTTAGCTCAGAGTTCCCCACTTACAGAGTAGCGGCAACTAGGAACTATAACATCAGTGCATCAAACAGCGGAGATGGCATCTGGTACACACCACCAACAGGTAAAAGCGTTTTAGGTATGTACACATTCCTTTCTAGTTTTGAACTGTATAGAGACAGGCAATACAGTATTGGAGGCTTTGAAAGAGGGAACCTCCGATACCGAAGGTTCGCTGAATTTAATTACCCTAACAACCAGTTTGGATTAGATGTTCAATCCTCTTATAGCGATGGGCCAAATGGTGGCGCTATTTACGACTATGTGTGGGCGGGTTACAGAACAGAGATGATAGGTGAAATAACATGATTAAAGTAGCAATGGTAAAAGATAATGGAGAGATCCAGACTATAGTGTGTCCGTCTGACGATTCCCTATACACTGATGGTAAAAGCTATGGTGAGGTGACGGCAAGGGTTATTCCGTTCAGAACAGATACCCACCAAGCTCTTGAGCTTTGGTACTGGCATGATGACGGTTGGCAGCTTCGGGAGAGAAGACCAGACCCCTTGTCAGTGTGGCATGGGCAAGCAGTTGGGTGGGTAACTGACACTCAAGATTTGCAAGACCAGATTAGAGACACTAGGGGCATCCTTTTAATGAACTCCGACTGGACACAAATACCAGACAGCCCTTTGACAACTGCTAAGAGAGCAGAGTGGGCCACCTACCGACAGGCACTTAGAGACATCCCAGAGGACTACTCAAGTGCAACATCACTTGATGATGTGGTATGGCCTACTAAACCGTAATGAATATGAGAGGACAAAATGATTAAACTGATGGGTTCAAATGATGTATACGATGCTATGACGCTTGTACGTACCTCCTATGAAGGAGATGATTACTTTGCGTATGATAATAAAGATGAAGCATACTGGACTGCTGGGTTCTTAGAATTACTAGCGAAAGCAAAAGGGGGTGATCCGAACTACCTAGCGATTAAGTTTGTAGACGAAGATAATAATATGCTAGGCTTTATGTTATGTAGTACATATATTGAACAATACTGTGGTAAGCCTGTCATGGATGTAAAAGAGATGATCGTTGATTATTCGGCAGGGAAGCCGAGCAATGCCCTCGCAGTTAAGGCTTGCTTTGATTACATGATTGAACACATCAAGGCCCATGGTGGTGCCGACTGGAGAGCTGATACTATTCACTCTACTGGTATGGCTAAAGACTATGTGGCGTTCTTACAGAAACAATACAACTGCACCCCATTGAGTGGTGTCAGAGGAGTTATATAATATGGCTATGGAAACTACAAGAAGTATACAAGAGATAGATCCCGACATTAAGAGGGCAACCCTCCCCGTCCTCCAAGACGTTGGTAAGTTGTACCGTGAGGGTGCACTGGGTCGTGTCGCTGATAGCGATGCTGTACGTCAAGCACTCTTAGAGCAGGGACGTATTGCCCAAGGTGCAATGCAAGGTGGTCTGGGTACTCAAAACATCCTTAACCAACTACGTAACACTGAAGGCGCTATGCTTTCTAACCAACAGGGTGCACTGGGTTCTGCAAGAGCAGACCGTGGCCGTGAAGCTGGCATGGCTGATAGCGCTATGCAGCTACAGCAAGCTGACCTTGCAGCCAAGTTAAAAGCTGGTCAAGAGTATGGTAAGACTGTTGAAGGTGCTAGGGCACTAGACCAAGAGAGTTTAGACTCTGAAGCACGAGGTGCTGAGAGGTACTTTAGCTTCCTTGGTGCTGCACCACAATCACAGTCTACAACTACTACAGCACCTAAGCAAAAGTCAGGAGGTAAGTAATGCAACCAATGAATAGGTTTAAGACATCACCAGTACAGCACATTAACAGACCCGCTGCCCCAGAGGGTGGTGGTGATCCGTTGCTGGGTGCCCTCGGTGGTGTCATAGGAGGCGTTCTAGGCGCTCCTCTCGGCCCTTTAGGTGTGGCCATGGGGTCATCCATAGGGGGTAGCTTAGCTGGCAAGGGAGACCTCTCTGGGGTCACTCCTGAAGGTGTAGCACTAGGTACTCTAACAGCTGGCATACCAATGCCCGGAGCTGCTGATGCAGCTAAGGTAGCTACAGAGGGTGCTAAGGCAACCGCTACACAGGCAGCATCTCAAGCAGCCACTGACGCAGCACTTGCAGGTGCTACTGAAGCTGCTACAACTGGTGCTAAGGAAGGCCTCAAAGGTGCTCTGTCTCAACAGGGAGCTACAAACCTAGCTGGCATGGCAGCACCTACGATTGGTGAAGCCACTACAAGCCCTACACTTCTTGGCTCAGTGAGGAACCTTTTCTCCCCAGATGGACTAACAAATATGGCTAAAGACAGTGCAGGTGGTTTTATTGACAACCCCAGAACTGTTGCTGAGATTGGTATTAATAAACTTGCAGGTGGTCTTGGTCGAGTTAAAGACAGTTTGTTTGGAGCCAAGGCTGCGACATTGGCTGATGGTGGCCCTGTTGAAACGACTGGCCCCGGTGGTACTAGTGGTGTTGGTTACAACAATCCACAAGAAGACTATAGTGACTCTGTTAAAAGATCTAAGCTTCTCAAAGGTGTCCTTGCTGGTGGTGGTTTGATGGGCCTACTAGACCTGATGGATGATGATCGTATGAATTTAGCCAAAGGTGGCTACGCTGGTAAAGGTTGTGGCTGTGGCCCAATGGCAAACTGCAACTGTTAATAGGAGAGTCTTATGAGAAAAGATCCAATAGCTGGTCACTTTGATACCGTTAAACCTCAATACAAGTACAGTGGTGGCCCTGTGAACCTTG